>Ga0307419_10000184_pt1 | contig 28623 bp, 23 predicted proteins | sample SalMarWE160230MG_2_FD_202512 | JGI IMG/M metagenome (GOLD analysis project Ga0307419, IMG submission 202512) | Salt marsh sediment microbial communities from the Plum Island Ecosystem LTER, Massachusetts, United States - WE1602-30 | ecosystem: Environmental > Aquatic > Marine > Intertidal zone... | reverse complement strand
AGTCTGAGATGAGAGGCGAGGAGCTATTTTTTGGCAAAACTAAATGTTCCGCATGTCATCCTGCTCCCTATTATACCGATAATCTCATGCACAACCTGAAAACGGAACGCTTTTTCAAGCCACGCATGGTGAACGGGCGGATGGCTGCGGTTGATGGGCCTATTAAGACTTTCCCCCTCCGAGGGATCAAGGATTCTCCTCCCTACCTCCACGACCGTCGGTTGTTGACTTTGGAGGACACTGTGGAGTTCTTCAACCTAGTGCAGGAACTCAAGCTGACAGACCAAGAAAAGCGGGACATAGTGAATTTCATGAGAGCCCTTTAGTTGGTTTCCGTTGGTCTCTTATACAAAAGGCGGGGCCTTTGAAGGGCTCCGCCTTTTTCACCCCGTATTTTGTGGTCACAGGCGGTGCCGCAGTTCTCATATCGGAAGATCTGCAAGATGGTCAGGTTATCAGCGGTGTAACAATAAGAAATCCCTTTAAACGTTATTCTGGATGACTTCAACTTTGCCAGCCCCACCTCCTCCTCCTCAAGGCTCCCTGTGGTCGACCCTAACACGCACCATGCTTGCTGTTTCCTTTATTTGGAGCTCCCCATCCATCCTGACTTTTCGAGGCTTTGCTCCAGAATTTCTTGGACTTACCGGATAGTATTTGATAAACACCTGCTCATCTATTTCCAGGTGCGGTAACGCATGGCTGAGCTCGCCACGATTCTTCTTGGCGAGTTGGAGTTGCCTCGACCATGATTTTTGGCAAAGACCTGACCGAAGAAGAGATCAACAGGATCAACGAAGCCCAGCGCGGATTTTTCGGCGGCCTTGTCAATGTCTTTGATCCCCCTTTACCAGAGGGGGTCCCCGAGCGCTTGGAGCAAATTGTTGCCTCGGCCGAGATCAACAAGGGGGACCGCGTTCTGGATGTGGGTTCAGGCACGGGGATACTCATCCCCTTGATTCGAGTCTATGAACCGGAGATCATCTTTGCCTGTGATCTTTCTGAAGTCATGCTGGCGCGCCTAAAAGAACATTATCCGTATGCCCATGCCATTGCTGCAGACCTCCGTGACCTGACTCTGCAGGCAGACAGCTTGGACGGGGTATTCATGAACGCCTGCTATCCGAATATTGTGGATAAACAGAGCAGCTTCGCCAATATCGCCCGGATGATGAAGGCCGGAGGGCGCCTGGTCATCAGCCATCCTATGGGAAAATCCTTTATTGATTCGTTGAAGGAAAAATCGCCTTTTCCTCTGGATGACTTCCCAGAACAACCGGAGGCTGAAAGGTTGCTTGAGCCCCATGGGTTTGAGATTCAGAGGTTTATTGACGAGGCAAGGCTCTACATTCTGGTGGCTACGAAGCGCCACGGGGCTTGCGGGGAAAGAGCCGATCATGAGTAAAGATACAGGGGACTTAAAAGGAAAACAACAGTGGCTCAGCAGGAAGCAGGTGATGGTGGGTGGGTGCATTCTACTCCTTGTCCTGAGTTTTCTGGGGTATTTCTGGGTTGTTCGGCCTGTCCTTGTCATGGTGCCTGGCCGGGCGGGTATTGATGTCAAGAACCAGGGAGGCGTGGGCGCCCTCATTTACAAGGTGGACGGCTTCTGGTATTGGGGTGGCCAGGTGGCTTTGTTGGGCAATATGCCTGCGATCCACCAGCAGGTGGAGGCGACCGGGCACCCTGTCAGGTTGCAACTTCCTGGCATTCCAGATCCTTCTGAAGAAGTCGCCCAAAAGGGCCCCTGCTACATGAAGTTGGCGGTTCGCTATGGTATACCAGGCAATCCCATATTCAGGTATACTGCAGTATGGTACTTTGTGTTTGATCCCAACCGTCAGGCATGGACACCGACCAAAACCATCCCGCCCAGGTACAGAGCTTTGGGGAATGTGGCCATGGGCAATGTCCGAGAGATTGAATTAGACTTTTAGTCCGTTAGGCATGAAATTCGTGTTTTTTGTGGCAGAATATTTCTTGCCGTATGAGAAAACTTGTTGGAGCTGCAGTTTTTGGACAAATTAACCGCAGACACACACAGACTAACGCAGACATTTTGTCCGGCCGACCTGGCCAAACAAAAAATGCAATCCGCCTTTGACGGAATAAACCTGATGTGTCAGAGATTAACGAACCGCTCCTTAGGTTAGTGCCTCTCCTCCCGCATAGCGGGAAGAGAGTGACTGCCGATCACACGGGACGACCCATGCTAAACCCTGAGAGAGTCACATTATACTGGCCCAGGGGGCTGTATTTCTGGCGGGCAAAGGCCAAGTATGCCGAGGGTCCTTTGCTTGAGGAAAAGCGCCATGGAAAATGGGTGTTTTGGTATCTTGACGGACAGAAACAATTGGAAGGAGAATACATCAAGGGGAACAAAACAGGGGCCTGGATCAAGTGGGCGGAAGACGGGAAAAAGATCAGCGAAGGGGAGTTTTTCCAGGGTAAAATGCACGGTAGATGGATAGACTGGCACGGGAACGGACAAAAGGCGCTCGAAAGCAAATGGGTCATGGGTAAAAAGGATGGCAAGTGGATGTACTGGTCGGCAGACGGGTCCGTGCAAAAAACCGAGAACCATGATCACCGTTATGAGGAAGACAAGGGATATTCGCTTTATACAGATCTTGAAGCAAAAGAGATGATTCGGCAGATCCAAAGAAAGACGATGGACGGGCATTGGGAAAGGCTCGTCGGCAAATTTGTCGCCGGTCTTGTGAAGCCTTGGCATATAGCGTGCTGGATATTGATATTTGTTCCCACGCTCAGCTTGACGAAGGACAAGGCGCCTCAGCACGACATAGCCCTTGCAGGAATCTTAGCTATGCTTATCACCAGTCTTTTGGCATGGGGCTTGGATAGAAGGGGACCGAAATAGGAAGCGTGTTATGTTATTGACTGCTCAAAAAAACAAGGAGCGAGTCCAGCATGGACAAGGACCGGGATTATAAAGGGCCTGAAGAAGCTTCCACCCAGATGATATTCAAGTACTTTCTTGTCATATTTCTGATTACTATTTTCTTTGTGGGCAAACTCCTGTGGCCTTTTGTGTCCATTTTGATCCTTGCCTTTGTGTTGACAGGAATTTTCTATCCCATCTATGGCTTTTTTGCCAAGAAGATGCGACCGGCGATGTCTTCTCTGATCACGTGCATGATCATATTCATGGTGGTATTTGTACCGCTGGTGTTTCTGGTAGGGGCCCTTTCCAAGGAGGCTTATGGCCTGTATGTCATGGGCACCGACGCTGCCATAAGTCAAGACCTTAAGCAACTTTTCCAGAACAGCCGGATTATGGAAAGGATCCAGACCTTTCTCGCAAGTTACGACATCAAACTGGGGGCTGAGCACCTCAACAGGGGGTTGTCTGAACTTGGTGGGTCTGTTGGACTTTTCCTGTACGAGCAAGTGAGCGCTGCTGCTTCCAACGTGTTGAAGTTTGTCGTTAACTTTGCCCTGATGCTCTTGGTTATCTTCTTCTTGCTCATCGACGGCAAGAAACTCATTGCTTTCCTTGTGGAACTCTCCCCGCTTCCTGACGATCAAGACAGAAAACTCATGGGTAAGTTCCATGCCATGGCATCAGTCGTTCTCGTCGTAAACGGCATCTCCGGGCTGATTCAAGGATTGCTCGGTGGCGTTGTGTTTGCCATCTTCGGCCTGGGTTCACCCTTCCTTTGGGGCTTTATCATGGCCATTCTGGCTTTTTTCCCCATCGTGGGCATTGCCGTTGTGTTTGTGCCCGCTGCTGTCTATCTTTTCTTGAAGGGTCGGATAGCCGCGGGTATCTTCTTTATCCTTTTTTATTTGCTCGTTTCCTCTATCGTAGAATATGTGGTCAAGCCCAAACTGGTGGGAAACAAGGTTAGAATGCACACGCTCTTGGTCTTTCTTTCCATTCTGGGAGGGTTAAAGGTTTTCGGGATCTTGGGAATCATCTATGGCCCCCTGGTTATCACCGCGTTTCTGACGCTCACCGACATTTATCGGGCAAGCTATGTGACGTACATAACAAAAGCCTGATGGCTCGCAAAGGTGCAATCTTACATTTTCAGGAGTCCAGGCGCGCGCATGACTCCGTGTCTCCTGACGGCAGCCTGCCCCGCATTCGTAACAGACAGCTCAGCACGAATCCTGTCAATAGCAATACGGCTATGGTGCCGCTGGTTCCAAAGGCATTAACGAGTACATAGCTAATATGTGCCGAGGGGGCAATGCTTCGATGGACTACCGGCTCACCAGAGGTGCACAGGTCAAAGGCGTGTGCATCGGGGTTTGAATCGCATGCCGCGGTTTCAACAAAGCATCCCCCTCCGCCGCCTCCGCCGTTTTCTGGGGCGGGCTCTGCAGTCGTATCAACATCCACGCTGCTGCCGCCGGTCAGGGCGCCGGGGTCCACGATGACGCCGTTGGCTGTGCGGTCGCTGTCGCCATAGCCGCCATCCTTGAGTTTAAGGGTGATCGATCGGCCATCGTCGTTGAAGGTCGTGTGCTCGGCGTAGTCCTGCCAGCCGCCGATAATGTCATATTTGTAAAACGTGCCGGCCGCTGAGATGTCTTCTGAAAAATAGATCCTCACCGTGGCCGTGGTGCCGACCTCATGGAGGCGTATTCTGTAGGAGAAAAGCCCGCAGAAGAGATCGCTCGGCCTGTTGGTATCGTCCAGTATGGTTTCCGGATCGATCGTCTCCAGGGCCTCTATGGCCTCTATGGAATCGGAGACCTTGCACACACCGATGCCGGCAGACCCATCCATGGATTGAATGCATTTAATGAGGTCGGGTTGGTCATGATCGGCAATGCCGTCTGCATTGAGGTCCACGTCATCATCGACTTCCTGATCGTCGGCAATGCCGTTGTCATTGATATCGTTGACATCAGCCGCGGTGGTAAACGCAACGGGCTCGGACCAGTCTGAGCCCTGCAGGTAGACATCGTAGAATCGAACGCGCACATAGTACGGGGTGTCTGGGGCCAGCACCATGTGGGGCACGCTCAGCTGTGTGAGCTGCTCGCTGCTGGTGACATCCAGGATCGCAGAGTCGAAGTCATCCTGGCCGCTGATCTGCCATCGGCTCTGAGCATGGGAGTCGCCGTCCGGGTCTGAGAAAGGTTCGGTGACGATATGCGTTTGCAACTCGCAGCCCGTCTGGCCGTCGTAGGGAGTGGTCACAACCGGTTGCCAGGGAGCAAGATTAGATTCCGGGATATCTACGATGCTCACCACCCATTGTGCGCTCTGTGTGACATCGCCATCCGTATAGCTGGCCGTGATGGTGACCGTCTCGTCGCTTGGGACCTGTGAGGTGGAAAGCACGCCATGGCTGTCGATGGTGGCATAGGAAGAGTCCTCGCCCCAGCTGGCGCTTTCCGTCACGGTTTGGCTGCTTCCGTCACTGAACATGGCCGTGGCCGTGTAGGTGGCCGCAGAGCCTTCGGTCACAGAGTCCGTGCCGGTCACAGAAAGACTCTCAAGCACAGCGTCCGGGTCTGGAGGTACCCCCTGATAAGACACTTCATTGGAATCACCACTCTCGTTGTCCGACGTGTCAAAGGCCCTGACCACAAAATAGTAACTGCTATCGTCATCGAGGTTGTAAATGGTGCAGGTCGTATCCGTGCCTTCCCATGCCGGATTGTCGTAATCGTAAGCCTGGCCCTGCTGGCGGTCGAAGACCCGATAGCCGGTGAGGTCCTCCTCGCCGTTCGCCGCCCAGGACAATGTCACGTCCACCCCATAGGTATATTGGGGTGAGCCAAGAAGCAGGAAGCCAAAGGTAAAAAGAGACAGCAACCCGAGGGGAGAAAACCGGGACCATAGGGTCCCCAATCGTTTTCCTATATGAGCTGAAAACATGAAGGCACCTCTTTCACACCCGTTGATGCTGACCATTGTTATCGGCATCGATGGAGAAAAACCTTACCCCGAATCCAGGCTCGTGTGTTCGTCCGGCAGCGGAGTGGGAAAAGGCGCCCTCGGCCATATAACCTGTTTGTTGTTTGGGAGATATCGCGAAAAAGGACCATATCCGGTCTGGACGACGAACAGTCTGGAAAGCTGCCGTGAGGCGCGGAGACACTTGAACCGAAAAAGCGAGCGCTAACCCCGTAGCTTGCTGCGGGGTTAGCGAGCGTATCTAAAAAGGTCAGCGTTCCTTACGGTCGAAGATTCCCCGCAGCTTGCTACACGGGGCTTCAAAGTCCCGGCTGAACCGGATGGGGTTGGTTTCTGCCACTCAGGGCGCCTTGCTTGGGGGATGTTCTATCGAAGGGTCCCTGCAGTCCGCCTGAGGCGAAAGGGGAACATGCGCTCGCTCTTGCAGTTCACTTAAAACAGCTTGCACTAAATAGGTTTAAGATGTACCAGTCGTGTTTGAGGTCAAACGTGTCGGCTGAGTGAAGATTTCCGGAACATGCCGGCCTATTGAGGGCTTCACGGCCCCTGCGTGACAGGAGAGTAGGTTATGAAAAAAAGATTGATGATCGGGTTAGGCATTTTGCTGATCCTGTTCATTGTGGCGGCTATTTCAATCTATGCTGATTGGCTCTGGTTCTCAAACCTAAATTTTGCACCTGTGTTTTGGACCATGCTCTTGAGCAAGTTCGGCTTTGGATTTGTTGTCTGGCTGCCCTTGATGGGCATCATCACCATTAACATATACGTGGCCAGACGTTTGCATCCGGATGACGGGCGTGGCATGGACCTTGGAGATGCAGGTGGCTATTTTTCCCAGATTGGCATTTCAGGCAGCGCCCTAACGACCCTTTTCTTGGCTTTTGTTCTCATCCTTAGCTTTATCGTAGCATCCAAGGGTTCCCAGCACTGGGACATGGTCCTGCGCTATTTATATCAGAAACCCTTTGGGAGCACAGATCCTGTTTTCAAGAAGGACATAGCTTTCTATGTCTTTTCTCTTCCCCTCTATATTCTGGTTCGAAATGGGTTACTGGTTTTTCTTGTTCTAGCGGGTCTTGTCACTGCCGTGTGGTATCTGAAAGGTGGTGCGCTTCAAATCGTCGGTGAACTCGCCCAAGCAGAGGGGGCACCACCGTCTTTGCCCAAGATTACCATCTCACAGAAAGCCAAAAATCACCTGATCTTCATATTAGGCCTCATTGTTGTGCTCGTGGCCTGGGGTTATTACCTGAAAATATACGCGCTATTGTATTCCACCCAGGGGCCTGCCTTCGGTGCCAGCTATACCGATGTCCATTATAAGGTATTGGCCTATAGAATCTTGGTCATCCTCACGTTAGGTCTGGCCGCAGTTTGTTTCTTCGATGTTTTTAGGCCCAGAAAAAAACTGATCCGGTTCAGTGGTGGGATCTGGTTGGGGGCCGTGTTGTTGCTTGGCACCGGTTTACCCATGCTGATTCAAAAACTGGTGGTTAAACCAAATGAACTGGCAAAGGAATCCGCCTACATTGCCTATAATATCGAAGAGACACGTAAGGCGTATGATTTGAACAAGATCAAGGAAGTCGATTTTGAGGTTAATGATACACTTACGGCAGAAGACATCCATCAGCACGATGTTACTGTTCAAAACATCAGGATTTGGGATGAACGCCCCCTGCTTCAAACCTACAGGCAAATTCAGTCCATACGGTTGTATTACGATTTCCACAACGTGGACGTCGACCGTTATCTGGTCAACAACCGAGATCGGCAGCTCATGCTGGCGGCCCGGGAACTAATAGCCGACCAACTGCCCGCCCAGGCAAATACCTGGGTCAACAGGCACCTGGTTTATACCCATGGTTACGGATTGGCCGCAAGCCCTGTCAATGAGGTGACCAGCGAGGGACTCCCCCGCCTCTTCATCAAGGACGTGCCCCCTGTTTTTGAGGCGGATCTCAAAGTCGAGCGTCCGGAAATTTATTATGGAGAAAAAACGGATCAATATGTCCTTGTAAAGACCAAGACCCAGGAATTCGACTACCCCAAAGGAGACAAGAATGTATACGGCCTTTACCAGGGACAAGGGGGCGTCCCTATCAGCTCTTTTGTGAGGCGCATTCTATTTGCCTTCGAGTTTTCTGATCCCCAGATATTTTTCACCAATTACTTGGGTCCCGAGACCCGGCTCATGTTTAAACGCCGAATTGACAGGCGAGTGCGTTCCATTGCGCCTTTCTTGGATTATGACGGGGATCCGTACCTCGTTGTCTCCGCAGGAAGGCTGTATTGGATTCAAGACGCCTACACGACCTCTGACATGTATCCCTATTCCCGTCGATCTTACGGCCATCTAAAAAATAAGCCTCTGAACTACATCCGCAACTCAGTAAAGGTTATCATTGATGCCTATGATGGACGGGTCTCTTTTTACATGATTGATGAAAAGGATCCCATTGTGCAAACCTATGCCAGCATATTCCCGGATCTATTCAAGCCGTTCAACGACATGCCTGCTGATTTGAAAAGGCATATCCGCTACCCCAGGGACCTCTATAAAATACAGGCAGATGTCTTCACCACATATCACATGCAGGACGTCCGGGTCTTTTATAACCAGGAAGACCTCTGGCAAATTCCTGATGAGTTGTATGGTGACAGTCGGCAAAAAATGGAACCTTACTATGTCATTATAAAATTGCCCGAAGGGGACAGAGAAGAATTCCTTTTGATGACCCCCTTCACCCCTTCAAAGAAAGACAACATGATCGGTTGGCTGGCGGCCAGAAGCGACCTGCCCAACTACGGAAACCTCTTGGTTTACAAATTACCCAAGGAAAAGCTGGTTTACGGACCCATGCAGATTGAGGCCAGGATAGACCAGCACACCGACATTTCTCGTGAATTGAGTTTATGGGGTCAAAGAGGTTCCAGGGTCATCAGGGGCAATCTTCTGGCCATTCCCATCAGTGGCTCATTTATCTATGTGGAGCCCATATACCTGGAGGCAAGACAGGAAGCGAGCGAAACGCCCACACCAGGCTCATCTCAGCCCGGACGTTTTGGTAAACCCCAGACAAGACAGGCTCCCGTCTCTCCACAAATAGACAGATCAAAAACTTCAGCCCTGCCTGAATTAAAAAGGGTGATTGTGGCCTACAGCAGCCGAGTCACCATGGAGGACAGCCTGGACAGGGCCTTAAGCCGGGTGCTGGGCGAACCTGTTTCTCCCCAGGAGACGACTTTCCGTCCCAGGTCCCCAATCCATGCTATCTCCGAATTGGGGGAAATGGCCCTTCACCATTACAACATGGCCAAGGATTACCTGCATGAGGGGAATTGGGCCGGATACGGAAGGGAACTGGAGCAGCTGGAGAGACTCCTTAAAGACCTGTCAGGAACCACCAAGAAGAAGGAATAATAGGGTGATGTTATTTGGTGATTGGCGGTCAGGTGGAAAGAGCCAAAGTCAGTAGCGGCGAGGATCTGGTTTCGCCTATCACACCTTAACCCCTTGTGAGTGTGAATTCTACGACCTCGGGTTTACAAAAAAGCCTGACCGGGGCCACTATGGTGCCGATACCGCGGCACACGTACATGCGGACATGGGAATCTTCATCTGACGTATAAAGGCCATTGGTATAGGTCAGAAACAGGCGGGCAAGGGAAAATCCCCGCTTCCCGACCCCTGGAACAATGACTTGTCCCCCGTGGGTGTGGCCGGCCAAGGTCAGATCCACCTTCAAATCCTTAGATACTCCGAAGATTCCCGGTCGGTGAGACAGGAGCAGGTTGAACTGATCGCGGGCCACGAGGCGAGCAATGCCTTGCACGTCCTGAAACTGGGCATCACGAGCCCACCACCGGACCGGGTCGTCTACACCTATGATATTCAGAAGCCCTTCGAACCCCTTTGCCCGTTGACGACTGTCGGTCAACATAGATGCGTGGGTCTTTGAAAAACCCGCTCTCATGGCGCTTATCCCTGTATAGTAATCGTGATTGCCATACACGCCAAAGACCCCTGCGGGGGCCCTGAGATCATCGAGGAGCCTGAGACATCCAGGGATATAGGCGGTATTATTATTGACGTAGTCGCCCGTGAGAACAAACAGATCGGGCTTGAGGGCATTGGCCGTGGCAATCACCTCGCCCACCCTGTCGAAGGATATGAACGGCCCTGCGTGGATATCCGTCACCTGAACAATCCTGAAGCCCTGAAGATCGGGGTGAAGGCCCTTGTACGGCAATGTCACCCTGGATATTTCAAGGGCCTGGTTTTCATGATAGGCGCCGTAGGCCAAGACTGCCGTCGAGGTGCCGGCCACTGTTCTTGCTGCATGTCCCAGGAAATCTCGCTTGGTCCTTTCAAAACCGGGCCACAGTCCCCGCCGAATTGATCTTATAAACCACGCGATCAAGAGGAACACACCCGACAAGACCGATGCCACCATGACAATGGCATAAGGAAACAGGATAAACTTCCGGTGCCACCACGGGAGGTCATCCAAAATGCGATCCGTGCCCATGTACCAGAGGGGAATGGTGTTGATTGAAAAGGTGACGAGAGCCGCGGTAAGGGTCTTCACCACACGAGACATGCCCTGAGGAAGGACGACCCGGATGACGATGAATTGAACGACAAAAATGGTGAGAAACAGAGATAAGACAATGGTAACAAATGGGCTCATGGACAGCAACGTGAAAGGTCTCTTGCAGACAACAGCTATTTCCGGTAAGTGATATTCAAACGGCTGACCGCCCTTCCAAGTGCTCTTCCCAATGCATTACCCTTGCCTTCGTGCGACAGGAATTCCTTCAGAAGGTCTTTCTTCAGCTTTGCAGTACCCGCTCTCCCGTCCTTGAGCAGCGTGACCCGATAGGCATCCTTTTTCTTGCTCTGGTTGACGCCTACAACCTGAACGCGTTTGTCCAGCTTCTGGACCTCTTTTCGAAGCGTCTCTTCAACCAGCTTGACAGTCAATCGGGGCATCTGTTCAGTCCTTTTCACCTGTTTCATCATGATGGTGGAGCATGATACTCAAGAGTGAAAGAATTTGTCAAGAAACGTACGCTGGGTTCATAATGTCTTGATCATCTCCCGAATCACTTCCTTGGCCGGCGTGTCCCGATCATAGGGGGATTGTCCACTCAGATCAGCCTCGATGATGTTTTCGTCATAGGGAAGAAAACCCAGCCATTCAAAGCCGGTTACATACTTTTCCAGGAACTCTCTATCCGCCTCCCCGCGGATCTTGTTGCCCACCAGAAAGACACTGGTAAGGCCGATATCCGTAGCCAGCCTCTTGACATTGTGAGCCGTTTCCACGCTTCTTCGGCCAGGCTCAACCACGACGATCAGCTTGTCCATCGCGGAGGCCGTACCCCGGCCCAAGTGCTCGATGCCCGCCTCCATGTCCATGACCACCACTTCGTCTCGGGCCAAGAGAATATGAGCGACCAGGGTCTTCAATAAAGTGCTTTCAGGACAAATGCATCCGCCTCCGCCCTTCTTCACGCCACCCAGCCTCATGAACTTGATGTGGTCCAACCCCACGGAAAGCTTTTCCGGCAGGTCGTCCACTTTGGGGTTCAGCTTGAAAAACGATCCCATTGATCCGCCCTTGGCCCCGGTTCGTTCTTCAATCAACGCCTTCATGTCGGCAATAGGGGTGATAGACTGGGAATCAGGAATGCCCAGAGCGGCAGCCAGGTTTGCGTCCGGGTCGGCGTCTATAGCTAAGACTCGCTTGCCTTCTTCATTGAATGTCCTGATTAACAGAGCGGCAAAAGTAGTCTTGCCCACCCCGCCTTTTCCACTAACAGCCAATTTTATTCCCATTGATTCTCCTTGATGACCAAGTGATCGAGGTTTGCCTTTGAGATGCTTCACATTAACCGAAAGACCGGTTCTTGTCAATTAAACAATGATTCCAACTGGTTGTTGCGGCTCTTGGCTTTGGCTTCCATGCCTCCAGTGGGTGCCACGCCCGGGTAAGCACCAGCGTGGCGGTCGGGTGTCTGGGGCTGGCAGATCGCGAAGCCTCAGGTCCTATGAATCAAGATCCGGAAGAATTTTCTTGATTTCCTGCCGGTCTTCAATAAAACTAACCCCTTGTTTTTGCCTATCATGAAACCGTCGTTGTTTGGGGATTGGTTTTTGTAACAACCAACATTGGCACGCTGGGGCACGCTGGCGCGTCATGAACCACCGGCGGGGAAAAAGTCCCCACCTGAGTCTTTCCCCGCGGAGACACCAGGCGGACTTGAAGTCTAAGCCAGGCTGTAATATCAAAGGGTTATCAAGCTGTGGTCTCAGAATGAACCTTACTCCTATGGTTGGCACGGAACTGGCGTATAAAGACATTTCGGAATTAGTGCTCATCCGAAGGAAAACCGTGTCCACCTCACATACAGGCAAAACCATTTTAGTCATTGATGACGAGGAATGCATCAGAGATTCCTGCCGTCAAGCCCTGACCAAAGCGGGATACCGGGTGGAAACTGCCATGAACGGAGAAGTGGGCCTGGCCAAGGCCAGGGAAATAGGGCCGGACGTGGCCTTGGTGGACCTTGATATGCCCGGTCCTCACGGCTTAGAGGTCATGGACCGCTTGAACGAGATGAGCCCAGGCACGATCAGGATACTGGTTACAGGCAATACCTCTTTGGATTTGGACGAAGAGGTGATCCGCAAACGTCGCGCCCTGTGCTGGCTGGCCAAGCCCTTTACCCCGGAGGAATTGAACCTGGTTGTGCAACAAGCGCTGGACAGCGCCCATCCACGAACCGAAGAGGGCACTGGACAGTAGATGGTAGAGACCCTAAAAAACTGATGGAGGATTGCCATGGCTCTTGATCCAACCCAGTACAAGGACTGGCAGATTTCTGAGGATGCTGAAAAGAATATGCCAACACCGGATGAATGGCGAGAAAAACTGGGCCTGCAACAAGAAGAGGTCCTTCCCATGGGCAAGCTGGCAAAGCTTGACTTCCTGAAAATCATTGACCGTCTGAAAGACAAACCGGACGGTAAATACATTGAAGTGACAGCTATCACGCCCACGCCGCTGGGTGAAGGCAAGAGCACGACCTCATGTGGGCTTATGGAAGGTCTCGGCAAGCGCGGTGTCAACGTGGGTGGTGCTCTCAGGCAGCCGTCAGGAGGCCCCACTATGAATATCAAGGGCACCGCAGCCGGCGGCGGCATATCCCTGCTTATCCCTATGACCGAGTTTTCTCTAGGCCTTACGGGCGACATCAATGACATCATGAACGCCCACAACCTGGCCTTGGTGGCTTTGACAGCCCGCATGCAGCACGAGCGCAACTACAATGACGAACAGCTGCAAAGGCTCACCGGCATGCGTCGGCTCGACATCGACCCTACGAGAGTTGAGATGGGTTGGATTATCGATTTTTGTGCTCAGAGCCTTCGCAATATTATCATAGGAATAGGTGGCCGCATGGACGGATTCACGATGCAGTCCCGGTTCGGCATTGCCGTGGGTTCCGAATGTATGGCCATTCTCTCCATCATCCGGGACCTGGCTGACCTGAGACAGCGTCTTGACGACATTACCGTGGCCTTTGACAAGAGCGGCAATCCAGTAACCACAGGCGATCTGGAGGCAGGCGGTGCCATGACCGCATGGATGCGCAACACGATCAACCCGACGCTCATGTGTACTGCTGAGTACCAGCCATGCATGGTACACGCCGGACCTTTTGCCAACATCGCTGTGGGTCAGTCTTCCATCATTGCAGACCGCATAGGCCTTAAGATGTTTGACTATCATGTCACTGAGAGCGGCTTTGGCGCTGATATCGGCTTTGAAAAATTTTGGAATGTCAAGTGCCGGTATAGCGGGCTGAAGCCTCACGTGTCTGTTTTGACATCCACTATCCGCGCCCTTAAGATGCACGGCGGAGGCCCCAAGGTTGTTGCAGGTCTTGCCCTGCCAGAAGCATACACCAAAGAGGATGTAGGGTTGGTGGAAAAGGGTTGTGAGAACATGGTGCATCATATCAGTACGGTGCGAAAGGCAGGCATCAATCCAGTGGTCTGTATCAACTGCTTCCACACGGATACGGAGGATGAAATCGCGGCCGTCACAAAGGCAGCCGAGGCAGCAGGAGCGCGTTGCGCCAAATCCACCCACTGGGCTCATGGCGGTGACGGCGCCTTGGAATTCGCCGATGCAGTCATTGATGCGTGCAACGATGAGGGCGACTTCAAATTTCTCTATCCTTTGGAAATGAAATTGCGCGACCGAGTGGAAACCATTGCCAAAAAAGTCTATGGCGCAGACGGGGTTGCCTGGACCCCAGACGCCGAAGCCAAGGCCAAGATGCTTGAGAATGATCCCAAATATGATGACTATGCCACCATGATGGTCAAGACACATCTCAGCCTGAGCCACGACCCGGCGGTCAAGGGGGTCCCAAAAGGCTGGCTGCTTCCCATTCGCGACGTGCTGATCTATTCTGGAGCCAAGTTTCTGTGCCCCTGCGCAGGCACGATTAGTCTCATGCCTGGTACTTGTTCAAACCCGGCCTTTCGCCGTGTTGACGTGGATGTCGAGACCGGAAAAGTCAAAGGGTTGTTCTAAATAAACCCCGTGCCTATGGCGGGATACTGCATTGATGGGCGCCATGGTCATGCGGCGTGCGTTATTTATCCCTAAAGCTCGATGATAAAGGAGGACAAGATGGCAGCACAACTCATTAAGGGCGCAGAGATCTCTAAGCAGATCCGCCAAGAAATAACCAGAGAGGTTGAAGAGCTCAAAGACAAGCACGGTATCACACCAGGATTGGCTACCATCTTGGTGGGTGACGACCCGGGCTCAAAGGTCTACGTGGGTCAAAAGGAAAAGGCGTGTAACAATCTCGGCATCTATTCTGCGAGGACTGATGTTCCTGCGGACACCTCGGAAGCGGACTTGCTGGCCCTGGTAAAGAAATTCAACGCAGATCCACAAATCCACGGCGTTCTGGTCCAACTACCTTTGCCTAAGCACATTGATGCCACACGTGTGATTTATGCGATTGACCCTGACAAAGATGTGGACTGTTTTCATCCGGTCAATGTTGGCAAACTGATGATCGGCACCGGCCGGTTTCTTCCCTGTACGCCCCACGGGATTGTGGAACTGCTGAGGCGTTCAGACATCGCCACTGAGGGGAAACACGTGGTGGTGGTCGGAAGGAGTAACATTGTGGGGAAACCCGTGGCGAATCTGATGCTTCAGCCCCCGCCGGGTGGAAACGCCACTGTCACCCTTTGTCACACGGGCACAAAGGATATGGCAATGTACACCCGCATGGCGGACATCCTGATCGTCGCCGTGGGGCGTCCCAAGACGATCACTGCAGACATGGTCAGGGAAGGGGTTGTGGTTATTGACGTAGGCGTCAACCGTATTGGGAAAACCCCTGAGGGAAAGGCGATACTGGCAGGCGACGTTGACTTTGACTCGGTCCAGCAAAAGGCTGCAGCCATCACGCCCGTGCCAGGCGGTGTGGGCCCCATGACCATCACCATGCTGATGAAAAACACGGTCGAGGCAGCCAAACCATCGTAAGTTGTAAACGGGAAATGGAAAACCGGAAAACCCAGCACCATTTCCCAAGGCACGGCAGACCAACCGAATCTAATGGAGGACATAAAATGCCAAGAAAAATAATCCCGTTCACAAAGCCCGAATGCCCGGGCATTTTTTGTGAGGCCTGCACCAGTGTTCTGGAAGAGGCGGCCAAGGACGGGGTCAAAACTTATGTACAGCGCATGGAAAATCGGGCCATAGAACCCTGCCTTTTCGGCCAGGGCGGCACCTGCTGCCGGAATTGTTCTATGGGGCCGTGCATGATGATCGACAATGTGCCTGAATCCATAGGCATCTGCGGGGCGACACCGGCCACGGTGGCGGCGCGCAATTTCGTCCGTATGGTGGCTGCGGGGGCCGCAGCCCACATGGACCACGGTCGTGAGACGGCGTTCACCTTTTTGGCTGCTGCCAAAGGAGAGAGCCCCTACGAGATCAAGGACGAAAAGAAGCTTCACTTCATAGCCGATCTGTACAAGGTCAAGACCGAGGGGCGCAGCAAAGAAGATATTGCCGTTGAACTGGGCCAAAAGGTCCTGGCCGAGTTTGGCCAGCAGGAAGGCGCCCTGGTGATGACCAGCCGGGCGCCGGCGAAGCGTCAGGCGCTGTGGAAAAAGCTGGGGGTGATCCCCCGGGGGGTTGACCGGGAGGTGGTTGAAATCATGCACCGCACCCATATGGGTACGGATCAGGATTACAAGAACCTCATTTTCCAGGGGACTCGTTGCGCCCTGGCGGACGGATGGGGGGCCTCCATGATCGCCACAGAGCTCCAGGACGTCCTGTTTGGCACCCCTGTGCCCCTTCGAACGGTGGTCAATCTTGGCTGCCTTTCTGAGGATCATGTCAATATTGTGGTTCACGGCCATGAACCCCAGGTCCCCGAGGCCATGGCCATAGTGGCCCAAGAGCCTGAGATCGTGGCCGCGGCCAAGAAAGTCGGCGCCCAAGGGATCAACCTGGCAGGCGTATGCTGTTCGGGAGCCGAGGCCTTGATGCGCCGTGGCATCCCCATCGCGGGGGGCTTTGTTCAGCAAGAGGTCGTGCTTGCCACCGGGGCAGTGGAGGCCATGGTGGTGGATGTACAATGTATCATGCAGGGCCTGTCTGATGTGGCCCAGTCGTACCATACCGAGCTGATTACCACTTCTCCCCGGGCCAAGATCCCGGGTGCCACCCACCTTGAATTTGACCACCACCATGCGCTGGAAAATGCAAGGGAGCTCACGCTTCGGGCCATTGGTCGCTTCAAGGAAAGGAAAAAAACACACATTCCAGATCGCAAGATGGACGTGGTGGCGGGTTTTAGCCACGAGACCATCAATCATATGCTGGGAGGAACCTTCCGTGCCTCCTACCGACCCCTAAATGACAACATCATCAATGGCCGCATCCGGGGCGTGGGCGCGGTGGTGGGCTGTGACAGCTGCCGGGTGGAGTCCGGCAAGGTGCACACCACGGTGGTCAAGGAACTCATTGCCAACAGCGTGCTTGTACTGGTCACGGGCTGCGCGGCTACGGCCTGCGGCCGGGAGGGCTTACTGAGACCTGAAGCTGCTGAACTGGCAGGGCCCGGCCTACGAGAGGTGTGCGAGACCGTGGGTATGCCGCCTGTTTTGCACATGGGCTCCTGCGTGGACAATAGTCGAATCCTGATTGCGGCCGCCGAGATCGTCAAGGAAGGGGGCCTGGGCGACGATATCAGCCAGATACCTGGAGCGGGTTGTGCCCCGGAGTGGATGAGTGAGAAGGCCATCTCGATTGGTCAGTACTGTGTCACCAGTGGCTTCTATGTCGTCTTTGGCAGGACCTTTCCCACCACGGGGAGCAAGGAGGTAACCGACTACTTGTTTAAGGACATAGAACAGGAGTATGGCGGCAAGTGGGCCGTTGAAGAAGATGCCACCAAGATGGCGCAGATGATGATCCAGGCTATTGACAAAAAGCGAGAGGCCCTGGGGATCCAGCAAAAGAAGGAACGGGTTCTCTTTGACATGGCCATGCGGCGGGAATTGTAGGGATGGAAGTAAAAAAATCGGGTTCTGTGATGGTTGTTGGCGGGGGGATTGCCGGTATTCAGGCGTCCTTGGACCTGGCTGCTTTAGGCTACCATGTGTACCTGGTCGAGAAGGCAGGCTCTATTGGTGGCGTGATGTCCAAGCTGGACAAGACTTTCCCCACCAATGACTGTGCCATCTGAATATTGGCGCCTAAACTGGTTGAGGCCGGTCGGTCTCCGAACATAGAAATCATCACCAAAGCTGAACTGATCTCAGTAGAGGGTGAGGCGGGCAGTTTCACTGCCAAGGTGCGGCGCGAACCTCGCTATATCGACCTAGACCGGTGCACGGGCTGCGGCATTTGTGCCGACTATTGTCCTGTCGTCATTGGTGACGCCTACAACGAAAACCTGGCTATCACCAAAGGGCCGCACAGAGACTATGTGCAAGCCGTTCCTGCAGGTTTTTACATCGATCCGACACATTGTCTTTTCCATAACCATGAAATGTGCCGACTGTGCGTGTCAGCCTGTCAGGCTCAGGCCATCAACCTGTACGAACAAGAAGAAATGCTGGACCTGAATATAGGTGCGGTGATCCTTGCGCCCGGGTTTGGTCGTATCAGCGAGGAGGTGTTATCAAGATACGGCTATGGCCGCCTTGCCGACGTGGTGACCGGTGTCGAGTTTGAGCGGCTGACATCGGCGTCTGGCCCCACGATGGGAAAGATCATCAGGCCGTCTGACGGGCAGCATCCCCACCGGCTTGCATTCCTTCAGTGCATAGGAACAAGAGACGTTTCATGTGGAAATGGCTATTGCTCTTCTGTTTGCTGCATGTATGCAGTCAAGGAAGCCATCGTGGCCAAGGAGCACGCCCCGGACTTGGAGATCTCGATCTTTTACATGGACATGCGAACCCAGGGCAAGGAGTTTGATTACGCCAGGCAGCGGGCCAAAGAAAAGGGCATCCGCTTTGTACGAAGCCGTGTGGCAGGAGTCCGGGCAAACGGCAGATCTCTTGACATCTCCTACGTTGACGAGGGTGGGCAGCATCTCAAGGAAACCTTTGACATGGTCGTGCTTCCCGAAGGGCTTGAATCACCTCGTGACGCTCACGCCTTAGCCGAAGCGAGCGGCATTGAGCTGAATCATTACGATTTTTGCGGCACCCGGCCATTTTCTCCGCTTCAAACGACCCGCCCGGGCGTCTTCGTGGCCGGCGCTTTCCAGGGTCCAAAGGATGTACCGGAGAGTGTCACGGATGCCAGTGGCGCAGCCGCCCTTTGTGCCGAGGTGTTAAAGGAGGGGCGGGCTACCGAGGTTGAAACAAAGACCTATCCGGCTGAGTCTCCCGTTGAAGGGGCGCCTCGCATAGGGGTTTTTGTCTGCTCCTGCGGGACCAATATTGGCGGTGTGGTCGATGTGCAGGCGGTAGCTGACTATGCAGCGACGTTGGACAATGTCGTCTATACCGATATGAATCTATACAGCTGCGCCCAGAACACGCAAGAGGCGATTACTGAAAAGATCAAAGAAAACCGTCTAAACCGCGTCGTTGTGGCGGCCTGCACGCCGCGTACCCATGAGCCCCTGTTTCAGGAGACATTAAAAGATGCCGGCCTGAATCGTTGTCTGTTTGAGATGGCCAATATCAGGGACCATTGCTCGTGGGTCCACGCAATGGTCCCTGAAGCGGCCACTGAAAAGTCCAAGGACCTGATCAGGATGGGCGTGGCCAAGGCACGTGGGTTGCAGCCACTCCCGGAGCAACAACTGCCCGTGATCCAAAAGGCCCTGGTCATAGGTGGCGGCATGGCTGGCATGACGGCTGCTTTGAACATTGCCGGCCAGGGATTTGAATGCATCCTGGTGGAAGAATCAAAATCACTCGGGGGCAACCTGACTCGCATGCGCTTTACACTCACCGGCGATGACCCCCAGCAGTTACTTCGAGATACAGAAGCCAAGGTCAGGTCTCATCCCCGTATACAGGTGTATACACAGGCCCGCGTGGAAGATGTTTCAGGGTATGTGGGCAACTTTATCACTTCCATTGGCACGAAAGACGGCTCCGAGACCGTGGATCACGGAGTCGTTGTGGTTGCCACTGGCGGAAAGCCTTATGAGCCAACACAATACTTATACGGCAAGTCAGGACAGGTCGTGACTCAGCGCGAACTGGAGGAAAGGCTGACCGGGGTTGAAGCGGCAAAGGGCATCAACGACGTGGTCATGATCCAGTGCGTGGGCTCCCGAGGACAGGACCTGGCCTATTGCAGCAAGGTGTGCTGCGGACAGGCCGTAAGGAACGCGTTGAAGATACTTGACATAAACCCCTCTGCCCACATCACGGTGCTTTATCGCGACATGCGCACCTATGGCTTTACGGAAGACTACTATCTGTTGGCCCGGGAAAAGGGCGTGATGTTTATTCATTTTGACAAGGACCATCCTCCTGAAGTGACCGAAAACCAAGGACACGTGCAGGTCGCTTTTCAGGACAAGATCATGGGCGAAAGCGTGGTTCTTGAACCTGACCTGCTGGCCCTGAGCGTGGGTATCGTACCCCATGCGTCTGAGGCGTTGTCAAAGATACTTAAGACGCCGCTTACGAACGATGGTTTTTTCTTGGAAGCCCATCCAAAGCTAAGGCCGGTGGAGTTTTCTGTAGACGGTGTGTATCTGTGCGGTCTCGCCCATGGGCCCAAGCCGATTTCTGAATCGATTGCCCAGGCAGCCGCTGCTGCGGGCAAGGCGTGTATTCCCTTGGCAAAGGGTTACGTCATGGTTGAGCCGATTGTTTCCTCGGTTGATACGAGCACGTGTATTGGATGCGGCATTTGTGAAAGCCTTTGCCCGTACTCAGCCATCAGGATGATCAAGGTGGGCAAGAGGAAAAAGGCCGAAACGATCTCGGCTTCGTGCAAGGGGTGCGGGATATGCGCAGCCCATTGTCCTTCCTTGTCCATTTCCATGGGTGGGTTTACTAACGAGCAGATCTTGTCCCAGATCAGGGCGCTTGCCGGAGCCTCTCATTGATCAAACAGGATAATATAACCGATGGTTAAAGAGACTTTTGAGCCAAAGATCGTTGGTTTTCTGTGCAACTGGTGCTGTTATGCGGCAGCCGACTCGGCTGGCGTGGCTCGTTTTCAATACCCGCCTAATATCAGGGCCATCAGGATCATGTGCACGGGCAGGATGGATCCACTGTTTATTATTGACGCCTTCCATGTGGGAACGGATGGGGTGTTTGTCGGAGGTTGACAGCTTGGCGAATGTCATTACCAGGTCGGTAATTATGATGCCATCGTCACCGCACACGTAACCAGGAAGGTCATGGAAGTTGCAGGCCTCAAACCCGAAAGGCTTGCCCTTCATTGGGCTTCGGCTGCCGAGGCGCCTTTGTTTGTGGAGCTGATAACAAGATTTACCAACGACGTCAAGAAACTCGGTCCATTGGGGGCAGCCGAAGGGATCCCCATTGAGGCATTGAAGTTGAAGCTCCTTGCAGCCAGAGCTGCGGTGAAAGGTGTTAAACTGCGGACACGATTTGCCAGGCTTGCCCAGGATCTCAGGGATGGCAACCAACATTCGCCTGAGGTGATCGAGGCCAAGATGGCCGAAAAGGTCAATGATGCGATCGTGCGCGAAATTGCGAAACAAGAGAAGGGGATTACGGAATCCGTGGAGCAGAGTGCGGAACGACTGGCACAAACAACCTGACTCCGCATTTTGAACCGCGAAAGCGAGCGCATTCCCCGCTGCTTGCGGCGGGGTTGGCGGGCGAATCTGAAAATGAAAAACTTCCTTACGGTGAAGATTCCCCGTGGCTTGCCGCGGGGAGGCTTCAATCAAAGACGTCATATTCGACAAAGAGGAGTATTGATTGACTGTCACCAAGAACGATCTTGAGCATCAGTTCAAATTTGAGGTGACCGCCATGCCTGGCGGCGAGGTGGTCAACCGATGTTTTGACTGTGGCACATGTGCAGGTGTATGCCCTGTCAGTGAGGCTGAGTCCGCCTTTGACCCGAGAAGAATTATCCACATGATCAAAATGGGTCTCAAGGACCGGCTTCTCGGGTCTGAAGCCATATGGTACTGTTCCAACTGTGACACCTGTGCCTTTGTGTGCCCGCAAGAGGTGCAGTTTAGCAGCGTGGTGCGTGTGCTTCGTGAGATGGCGGAAAATGAAGGCTATGTTGAGCCCGGCGCCTTTGAACAGCTGGGCACCGGTCCTTGCAAGGCGTTGTGTCCGGCTCATATAAGCATCTGTGGATTTATTGCCGCTATTTCCCAGGGACAATACGCCGAGGGGCTCAAGCTGATCAAAAGAGAGATGCCCTTCCCTGCTGTGTGCGGCCGGGTCTGCCCCCACCCCTGCGAGAGTCAGTGTAACCGGGGCAAAGTGGATGAACCGATAGCCATTGAGTATCTCAAGCGGTTTCTGGCGGACGTGGACCTGTCATCAGAAACCCAATATCTGCCTAAGATAAAAGACCACAAGGACGACAAAGTGGCCATTGTGGGGGCAGGTCCGGCAGGCCTGACGGCTGCGTATTATCTGGCCATTGAAGGGTATTGCGTCACAGTCTTTGAAAAACTGCCTGTGGCAGGGGGCATGATGGCTGTTGGGATCCCTGAGTACCGTTTGCCCAGAAATATTCTTCAGGCTGAGATTGACATTATCAAGCGGCTGGGCGTTGAGATCAAGCTTAATTTTGAAATGGGCAAGGATCTCAGCTTTGAGGATCTCAGAAAGGATTTCAAGGCGGTCTTTATCAGTGTTGGCTGTCATCAGGCCATGAAAATGGGAATCCCTGGCGAGGATGATTTCGAGGGTGTTGTCGACTGCATCACATTTCTGAGAGAAATTAACCTCGGCAACCCGCCTGTCTATCATGGACGACTGGTGGTTGTTGGTGGAGGCAATGCCGCTATTGACTCTGCACGCGTGGCCAAGAGGTTGGGCTATGACGACGTGGCGATCTTTTATCGAAGGACGCGAGAGGAGATGCCGGCAAGTCCGTGGGAGGTTGAAGAGGCTATCGAAGAAGGCATTGATCTCGAGTTCCTGACGGCGCCCGCCGGAATTGTCGGCAGCAATGGCAAGGTAACCGGGTTGGAGTGTGTCCGCATGACCATGGGAGAGCCCGACGCATCGGGCCGGCGAAAACCGAATCCGATCGATGGCTCTGAATTCACTGTCCAGGCTGATGCTATTATTGTAGCCATCGGACAGCGTTCTGAGCTTTCTTTTCTCGGCAACGGTCACGGGCTCAACATCTCTGCCAAGAATACCATAGAAGCCGATCCTGTAACCGCAGCCACCAGCATTGCCGGTGTATTCGCAGGCGGAGACGTTGCTTCAGGTCCCAGGATCGTGGTGGAAGCGGTTGCCTTCGGAAAGAAGGCCGCCATATCTATCGACCGTTATCTGAAAGGACAAGACATCAGATCCGGCCGTGGCAAGGACTGGAAGGCAATGGCGTTTGAGCCGGATCACACAGAACCCTCGGCCAGACAAGCCATGCCGCGCCTGCCTCTTGCACAGCGCACCAGGGGCTTTAGTGAGGTGGATACAGGTTTCAACGAGGAGCAGGCAACGCAGGAAGCCCTCCGGTGTTTGAGACTGTGTGGGATGCAAAAAGGGGAAGGAAAACCAGAGATAAACGATGACGATAAATGACGATAGCATGGAAATCTGCTGCCCCCCTTGCAAGGCGGCCTGCCCCATTCTGACGGATGCGAGGGAGTACATTCAGCTGATCGCGGAAAGAAAGTATGAAGAAGCATTTGTTTCCATAAGGAAGCTAAATCCTTTGCCTCGCGTTTGTGGCCGCATCTGCACGCACCCTTGCGAGGCAGCCTGCAAGCGTGGGCAGGTGGAGGAACCGATTGCCATAGCGGCGCTGAAACGCTTTGCCTCTGATGGCCCTTGGGCTGGCCGGTACAAGGGGGTGTTGCCCGACAAACGAACTGGGCACAAGGTTGCAGTGGTTGGCTCCGGGCCCGCGGGGCTTGCAGCTGCGCAAGATCTGGCTCTGCTCGGGCACGACGTAACGATCTTTGAGGCCTTACCGTTTTTGGGTGGCATGTTGAGAGTGGGTGTACCTGGATACCGCCTCCCAAAAGATGTCCTGGATGAGGAGATCCAGGCCATTCTTGATTTGGGCATTGAGGTTGAGACAGGGGTGCGAATCGGTGAAGAGACGAAGCTGGCTAATCTCTTTGAGCAAGGATACAAAGCCATTTTTATGGGCATTGGTGCTCACAAAGACCGAAAGCTTGGGGTTCCCGGTGAAGATGAAGTGGAGGGGGTTGTTTCAGCAGTTTTCTTTTTGCGGCAAGTGAACCAAGGTGAGAACATCGAGGTGGGGAACAAGGTGGCTGTGATTGGGGGGGGCAATACTGCGGTTGACTCTGCCCGTTCGGCTCGCCGGCTTGGGGCGAAAGACGTTCATATGATTTACAGGCGAACCTCCGAGCAGATGCCGGCAGCCAAGGAAGAAGTCGAAGAGGCTTCCCATGAGGGCGTTCAGATATCTTATTTGACTTCTCCGGTTGAGATTCTGGGAAATGCCGGCGGCAGGGTGTCGGCATTAAAATGCATCAAGAACGAATTGGGCGAGCCGGACGCCAGCGGTCGAAGAAGTCCAAAGTCAGTGTCGGGGTCTGAGTTCACCCTTGACGTAGATATGGTGATTGCCGCAATCGGCCAAGCGCCCGACTCGTCTTTGGTAGCAGAGGAAGTAGGAGTTACCGAAAAAAGGAAGCAAATCATCGTGGATGGACCCTACACACTGGTTACGACTCAACCTGGTGTGTTTGCCGGAGGCGATGCGGTTACCGGGCCGGCCACCGTTGTCGAAGCCATTTCTGCAGGCAAGCGGGCTGCCATTGCTATGGATCTCTATTTGAGGGGAGAGCCGCTGCCCACTACAGGGGCCCCGAAGACTCATGAAACAGTGATTTTGCCGCGGCCCATTATAGACAGGACTCAACCCTTCGCGAGGTCCAAAAAAGTCAGCATTCCAGTGAATCAGCGCCTCAAAGGCTTCGGGGAGGTAGACCTTGTCCTTTCCGAGGGGGCCGCAACCAAGGAGGCCTTAAGGTGTCTTCATTGTTATCTCGGCGCAAAGGTGGATTCGGAGAAGTGTGTCTCCTGTCTCACTTGCGTGCGTGTTTGCCCGCTAGACATACCCACTACCAGCAAGATGGGAGAGATTACGATTGATCCGGTTGCCTGTCAGGCCTGTGGGGTGTGCGCCCTTGAATGCCCGGTCCGGGCCATCGACATTAGCCTCGCTTGCCGGAGTGACATCGCCCGAGACATAGAAGACGGAATCCACATGGCACAGCGTTCAGGACTCGTCATTGTCGGCTTTTTCGACCTTCATGGCAACTTTGGCTCAAGCCATGTGAAAAGCCTTAAGCAGGACCATCCTAATATTGTGCCTGTCATGGTTTTTGGATTGAGAAGAGTTGATACGTCGGATGTCTTAAAGGCTTTTGAGTCTGGGGCTGATGGCGTGTTTCTTGCCGCGTGCCCGCCTGATGCAGATCCTTTTCCACAGGAAGCGGACAGGGTTAAACGGCGCGTGTCCCATGCCCGGAGCCTGCTTGAGGCCTTAGGCATAGACGGAGGGCGCCTTGAGATTATCGATATGCCAGCAGAAGGACTTCTTGAAAAACAATCCGTTGCGGAGCTGATTCAGAGAATGGGCAACTCGGGCCAAGCCCGCTCAGCGTAAAGGAAGAGGTGTATGATCACGTTAGAAGGGAAGAAGCTTGAAGAGGTTGCGGATATGACCAAGGGCTGCGGACGCCTTCTGGTGCTCGGTTGTGAAACGTGTGCCGCCATGTCTTTTGCTGGTGGGCAGCGCCAGGTTGCAGAACTTGCCTCTGCGATTCGCTTGGGGAGAAAGACTTCGGGAGACGAAGGCGAGGTTGTGGAAGATGCCATCGCCAGGCAGTGTGAACCTGAGTTTGTTGACTTGATTGAAGATGAGGTGTCCGAATGCGATGCCATACTTTCTTTGGCATGTGGCGCCGGCGTCCAGCTCTTGGCCGAACGTTTTCCGGATAAGGTGGTCTTGCCGGGGTGTAATACGACCTTTCTGGGCGTGACCGAGGCATTGGGGGTGTGGTCAGAACGCTGTGCTGGCTGCGGGAACTGCATATTGGACAAAACGGCTGGTCTGTGTCCTATTGCTAGGTGTTCCAAACAACTTCTCAATGGCCCATGCGGGGGGTCTATGAATGGAAAGTGTGAGATTAGCAAAGACGTAGATTGCGTGTGGCAAATGATCATTGATCGCCTGACACGGCTGGGTCGACTGGAGATGCTGGAGGAGATCTTTCCTGTGAAAGATTGGACACCGGCTGGACATGGCGGGCCCAGAAAGATGATCAGAGAGGATCTAAAATCATGAAGTCAGGAAGTAATTTGGAAGGGATACTGGAAAGCGGTCAGTTTGCTGTGACAGCTGAGGCTGGGCCTCCAAAAGGGACGTCGCCCAAGATCATCCAAAGAAAAGGGGATCTCCTTAAGCTTTGCTGCGACGCCTTGAATGTCACCGACAACCAGACCGCCATTGTGAGAATGTCGAGTATCAGCGGCTGCGTTCTGCTAAAAGAGCTGGGTGTGGAACCTATTCTGCAGATGGTCGTCAGGGACCGCAACCGTCTTGCCTTGCAAAGCGACCTCCTGGGAGCAGCTGCGTTGGGAATTCGCAATGTTCTTTGCCTGTCCGGTGATCACCAGAAGTTTGGCAACCATCCATCGGCCAAAGGGGTCTATGACATTGATTCGATCCAGTTCATTCAGATGGTCAAGGCCATGCGGGATGAGCACAAGTTCATCAATGGTGAAGAGATCTCAGGAGATGTGCCGTTTTTCATCGGCGCAGCAGCCAACCCCTTTGCCGATCCTTTTGAATTCCGGGTTACCCGGTTGGCTAAGAAGGTAAACGCAGGTGCGGATTTCATACAAACCCAGGGCATCTTTGACGTGCCCAAGTTTATCGAATGGATGAAGATGGTCAGAAAAAGGGGCCTGCACGAGAAGACCCATATCATTGCAGGACTGATACCGATGAAATCCGTCGGTATGGCTCGTTACATGCGAAACAATGTTCCCGGTTTAAGCGTTCCAAAGGAACTTGTTGACCGGATGGCCGATTCGAAGGACCCCAAGGAAGAGGGCGTGAAGATTTGCATTGAGGCCATTGAGCAGCTTACAGAGGTTGAAGGCGTGCATGGCGTTCACATCATGGCAGTAGCCTGGGAGGACATCGTTCCCCGTATCGTTGAAGAGGCCGGTCTGATGCCAAGGCCGGTCGTGTAGTCGTTTATCATTGGTCATTTGACATGAGTCCTTGCTCATTGCGAGCATGATCAACAATGACCGGCCACCAATGATAAATGGTAGATGATGAATCACAAAGGGGGTGCAACATGGGAGCAGGTGCAAAGATTTTGGTGGTGGACGATGACCCGGACATGCGGGAAACCCTGCAGATGATCCTGGAGTCGGCCGACTACACGGTGGTCACGGCTGAGGACGGTGAGCAGTGTCTGTCCAAGCTGAAAGAAGAACGGCCTGATTTGCTCATCCTTGACCTCCTCATGCCCCGGATGGACGGATTTGAGGTCTGTAAGGCCTTGAAAGATCCGCGCTACGCCAAGTATGGCCACATGCCGATCATCATCCTCAGTTCGGTGCAGGAGGATGTCAGCCAGCGCCGCTATGAACTGGAGACCGGCATACAGCTCGATGTAGATGACTACGTGGAAAAGCCCATTGAAAGCAAAGTCTTGTTGGAAAGGGTTGGAAAAATTATGCAGAGAATTTCCAAGGCATAAGAGGAATCATAGGTGCGGCGATGAAAAAGGTATTACTGGTAGACGATGACGTTGACTTTTGTGAGGCGACAAAGCTCCTGTTGGACAGCAAGGGCTACGAGGTCCTCCTGGCCCATGACGGCAAGGAGGGGCTCGACAAGGCGCGTGCGGTGAAGCCCGATCTGGTGATCCTGGATGTCATGATGCCTGAAATGAACGGATATGACGTGTGCGTCGTCCTTAAGGCAGACCCGGAATTGAAAAACACACCGGTCCTTCTTCTCACCGCCGTGGACCAGAATCTTTTCAAGACAACTTACACCCAGGCCATGGGCCTCATGACCGAAGCTGATGACTACATTGCAAAGCCGGTTGAGCCTCAAGACCTGGTAACACGAGTTGAGGTTTGGCTCAACAGGGATTAGCCGGGCGATGTTGATCAAGCCGAGCATCAACATATTGGTGGTGGAAAATGACATCACCATATTGCAGAAATGCCGGGAACTCCTCGTCAACGAGGGCCACCGGGTTCGTACGGCCGAGGCCGTTGAGGAGGCGTTGGACATCGTCCAGAAGCACCCTGGAGATGTGGACATCATGCTCCTTTCTCTTGAACTTCCCGGCTGGGGAGGCGTGACCCTCATCAATGTGCTGCAAAAGGCCAGGAGCGAGATCCTGATCATGACCATGTCCGCCAACTGCGGCGAGGAGGCCATAGAGGCCATGCAGGCAGGGGCTTACGACTGCATCCGCAAAACCTTTACCGCCGATCGTTTCAGGACGAAAATGAATCGGGCCATAGAGGCCTTCAGACTCAGACGGCAACTGGGCCTTCTGACGCGGCAAAGGCAGGCCGCCTTGACCGAAGTCGGACATGACAAGATTCACTTTACCATCCTGCAAAGTCTTAGTGACGGTGTCGTGGTCACGGACTGGCAGACAAACATTGTCCTGTTCAATTCGAAAGCCGCCAGCCTCTTTGACTTGACACAGGAAAAGACCTTGGGCCATCCCATATCGGCTTGTATACAATCCGATGAATTGTTGTCATTTTTTATGCGTGCCATCAAGGCCGATAGTTCTTTGGCTCCGGTCATGGCCGGCGAAGAACCTGTCGTCAAAGTGGGGGAAAAGGCCCTCCGTGTCCATGTAGACCCTGTCAAGAATGAAACCGGCACGGCTATTGGGGCGGTATGCCTGCTTCACGACGTCACAAGCATCAGTGCCATGGACAAACTCAGGGACGATTTTCTCTCCATGGT
>Ga0307419_10000183_pt1 | contig 28643 bp, 26 predicted proteins | sample SalMarWE160230MG_2_FD_202512 | JGI IMG/M metagenome (GOLD analysis project Ga0307419, IMG submission 202512) | Salt marsh sediment microbial communities from the Plum Island Ecosystem LTER, Massachusetts, United States - WE1602-30 | ecosystem: Environmental > Aquatic > Marine > Intertidal zone... | reverse complement strand
AAACAATCAGGAGAGTCGGGTGGTTCAAAGGTATCAATCTTATTAGGTAAAATCAAAGGTGTTCTCCCCAAAAGATGATTGAGATAGAGTGCAATACGATAAATGTAATGGGCTATGTTAGAACATATGGATAGATAATTGGGAATGAAGTAACTCTGCCATGCAACTGTTTATCTTGATTTGAATGGATTAAATATATAAAACATCATTTCACCACTTGAAGTGTCATTTCCCTCTTTGTCATAGATCTTTGTTTCAAGTGTGTGTTTTAGATAGGCTTTTTCGTTCCATTTCCATAGATATGGTGGATTTGTCAACGCATCTTTTAACTTTCCATCTATATAGAATTCTGCTTTGCTTATATTATCACTATCTACATTAACGCTCACTGGGCCGAATATTATTGTTCTAAAGAATGGCAGTATCTTTTTGTTTTTTATATAGATAAAATCATCAATTATTACTAGTTTATACTTAAATGCAAAAAATGCTGTTACTAAGATTGTAATTGTTACACCTAATGCTATCCACATCCAATTCTTTTCGATAAAGCTCTCCTGAGGTGGCTCGGCATAGGCAAAATATATGTAAGTGGTGCTTGAAGAGACATAGTCATTGCCGTGTAAAGCTTGGGCATCAATTTCGAGTGTATATACTCCATCGTCCAAATATGGTAGAGGGGTGTAGGTAAATACTTTATTGTCTGTTGTAACTAGATTTGATTCTATTTGTGAAGATCCAAATGCAGCGTATACGATTGTAACTTGGGTATTATATGATATAGTTATTGTTGTACTATTTTCATTAATTAGACCGCCGTCTACTGGGGAGAAAATGGGGTTTTCTAGTTCGGGGAAGATATTTTCAAAAAAGAAGCGATATTTTGTATCGGGATCATCGAGTACGTATATTTTACCGTTTTTTCGCCAAATCATATCTGAATAAATGATGTCCCCATCTCCTCTTTCAACTGTTAAAGGTGAATCAGGATATTTATCATTTACCTCGATATATATCCAGTTTGCCTTGTCAACTATGATGGTCATAGTAGCTTGTTCGTTTTCGTCATCCTCTACGATATCATCATCGTCAACTTGTATTTTAAAATAAGATACAGGGGTGATTTCATCACTGAATGTGTTCCATAAACATTCTGGTATTTCATCGTCATCCACAGATAACAGAAATGAAATGATTCCACTAATGTTTACATGACAGTTATGTACTGAAGTCAATTTGTCATTTGGATCAAAAAATGTATCTACTACTCCATCACCGTCTGTATCATAACCATAAAATTTCTTGGTGAGATTTAGGTTATACGTACTGGATACACTATTAATTGTGTAATCTGATGTTTCTATTTTGGTAAAATTAATTATGCTGGCTTGAGTGGTACTCGTGTGGGTTCTATCATCATTGTCAGTGACTGTTAGTGTTATCACGTAATTCCCGTTTGAATAATAAGTGTGTGTAGGGGCAGAAATGTTTCCAGTGGTTCCATCTCCAAAATTCCAAAGGTAATTTGTTATTTCACCATCGAGATCGAAACTATCAGTTCCATTGAATGTTATTTCTGTTAATACAGAACCAGAATATGGTCCACCAGAAATGGCAGTTGGATTCTTAGTATTGTTTGAATTGCCGGATGTATCATTTGCATAGATAACACAATAAATATTGTCAAGAGCAACCTCAGAAAAAATTACTTTTTTATAGTAGTTGTTTCCCATGTAATCCATATCACTTTTCATATTATTGCTGCCATTATACCAATATTCTATGTATACATCTGAAACCGCTGAATCATCTGTAACTGTTACTCCAAATGTATGGCTATTTGGAAAATCTTCAAAAGAGGAGCCATATCTTTCGATTTTTATTGATGGGGTTTGGGTATCAGTTATTGTTACTGTTTTGTTTTCACCTGTAACAGCATTGCCCCATGTGTCTCTGGCATAGAAATGATATCTGAGATCATCAATACTTTTATTTAAAGATACAGTTCGCTCAAAATAATTTCCAGTAATATCATTCAATGATTGGTTTTTCCATTCGCCAGTGTGATTCCAAATTACATATACTTCTACGTTTGATACACTGGTTTCACTGCTGGTGACTGTTGCATTGAATGTAAAACTACTATATGGGGAACCGGTTGTTAGGGTGTTATCCACTATTATTGGTGGTTCCCCTTCATGCATATAAAATGTAACATTACTCGAGTTAGCCCAATTTCTAGGATCTTTTGCAGTTATTCTGAAGCTGTAGTTCCCAACAGATAGAAACTGTTTGTTACAGAAATATGTATTTCCAGTTTTATTTTGAGTAATTGAAAAATTGCTTGTTTGTTCGTTTGGGTCAGTAACAACAAGATACACATTTCTGACTTCTGTATTGTCTGTAACGATTACAGATATGTTTGTGTAATCTCCAATTGATTGCGAGCTAGGAGAAACTTGAGGTGTGTCTATGCTAGGTGGGGTAACGTCAAGTAATGGTCCATTATCTTTATTGGATCCATATATTGCGTAAGCGCTGTCAGCAAATCCATCATTATTATTGTCGTAGGCTTCCTCGATCGATTCATCAAAATCATCCCAATAGTTACCCGAAATATCGGGTCCTCCAACTATGTTTGGTCCACTTTGTGTAAACTGCCATGTGTTGAGATTTATGCTTTTATCCACTGCATTTTGAGTGTTATCATGGAAATAATTATTCCAAATTCTATTTCCTTTTGTAAAAAAATCTAGGTAAGCTCCATATTGGCCGTTGTTATATATTTCATTACCATAGATGCGACCATCAGTTGAATTATATAATCTTATACCTGCTAATGTGTTGTGGCTAATTGCATTATTTGAGAATATTGTAGTGTTATCGTCAGCAGTTAGATATACCCCGTCTTTCTTGTTATATGAAATAATATTATTATATACATTATTATTAGAACCAACTATCATAATGCCATAATTTGTATTCCCATTGACCGTATTTGCATTGCTAATTGTTGTCACACTGCAATTTTCCAAAACTATCCCAGACTCTTTATTACTATATATTTCGTTATTCGAGATTATTGATGAGTTACTGTAGTCGTTAAGATATATGCCGTTTTGATTATTGTTGGATACATTATTCCTCTTAATTCTCGCATCATGACATGTTTTGTTTAAGAAAATCCCGTGCCCTTCATTACTTTGAATTTTATTTTCATAAATATTGTTGGATTGCGATATATATAGGTAGATACCATTGTGATTTCCAGTAATTGTATTATAGCTAATATTGTCGTTTAGGCTAGAAGTAATAAGTCTAACACCGTCACCGTTATTATTCGTTATTTCATTATCATAAATAAGATGACCATTCGAGTTGTTAATGAGGATACCGTGGTACCCATTTGATATTCTATTGTCTGTTATAATTGAATTTCCACTCTCCGCTTTAATTATTGCATTGTTGTTAGTACTTCCACTATTTTCTATCGTAAAGTGACTAATATTTACGTTTGCAGCATAAATTTTGATTACATCGACATTGCCATTTCCAACGATTTTTGTGTTGCTTTTATCCTCACCAAAAAGATCAAGTTTATGTGCAATAGTCAGGTTTCCGGAATATGTTCCGCTGTAAACCACGATTCTGTATCCTGCGCTAGAATTATCGATTGCATCTTGAATTGACGTATATAATTCGCCTTCCCCAACATATAATGTAGGTGGACCATCTGCTTCACAAGTTTGATTAAAAGAAAAAAGGCCAATGCTATGTATGGAAATTAGAACTATAATTAAAACTGTCCTTAAAGTCTTTGACTTTACCCCATCCACTTGCATCACCACTTGCATATGCAAATATGCTTGTACAATAAAAACATTGTCATAAATCTGGTGTGTCGAGTGATTGTCTTTTAAAGAGATTATCAAAATAAATGGTGAAAAACAACAAAAAACAATTAAATGTCTTTGGGATATATAAGCAAAAGAGGGAAAAAACATGGCGAGAACTATTATGGTGGTGGATGACGATCCCGATATACTCTTTTCTGTCAAATGTGGATTAGAATATTTTGCAGATGAGTATATAGTCCTAGGTGCTGAAAGCGGACATGAATGTTTTGAATTATTGAAAAAGGGTCAGATGCCAGATATGATTCTACTGGATGTTATGATGCCCGAAATGAATGGATGGGATGTATTTACGAAATTGAAAGAAACTCCTGAGTGGAGAGATATATCTGTAGTTTTTCTAACCGCGAAGACTGATCCATATAGCAAAGGGTTTGGAACGTTATTAGCAAATGATTTTATTGAAAAACCATTTGAAATAAATGATTTGAAAGAAAGAATAGATAATGTTTTGGATAGAGTAAAATGTCCAACTTAAAAAATTCCCAAGTTATTCGACACATATTGCAGACGCTTGTTAGTAAAATAGGCAGAAGAACTTCTGAAGGTTTTGCTACGGTAATACTAGATACTGTACTCAACAAACTTATGCCAAGATATGATTTTTTAAGATATGTTGAGATAAAAAATACATTTTATTCTGAAGGAATCGATGCCGTTAATGTTTCTTCCGAAATAGACTTAGTTGACACTGCTAAGTTTTACAATGCTGTTAGAGACATTATGGAAATGACGGTCAAATATGTTAAAGAAAAAGCTAATTTCTTCTTTATAAAGGAAGTTCAAGAAGCGCTTAACGATATTTACGATTTAAATCTGAAAGAACAAAACATAGATCTAAATCTTATGCAGTTCCAATTTATTGTCGATAAAAAGCAAGAAATCAAGATGAAAAACTCTGAAATGGTAGAGATTGTGATAAGAGCGTTAAATAATATAATAAATCAAAAATTTCCCGGAGCACAAAAAACAAAAACTATGATTAATTCAATTAGAAAACTAGGGAAAAAATATGATTTTTTAAAGCATGTGGAAATAAGCGATGAACCAACTTCAGGGGGTTTCTATCTTATTCGATCTTTGCCCGGTATAAATAATGCACATCCGATTGATGTAGCTGAGGCAATTCAAAAAATTATATGTGACATAGGCGAATCATTTGATTGGAAGGATGGCGAATCGTTTATAGAATCTCTTAAAAGGGAAATTGGGGAAAAACATCTTGCCCTGGAAGGGATGGGTGTAAATCTAGAACACATAAAATTTGTATTAATGCGGCAAGGACATGAAGTATTGGTTAAAAAGACGTTGGAAGCACTTATAGATACAGTAAGTAAAAACACTTCCGAAGGTTTTGCAGTTGTGACCATAGATACTGCGATTGGGAAACTTGAAGAAAAACACGATATTTTAAGATATATTAAGATAGATAAATCACGATATGCAGAAGGTGCAAATGCTATCAGTATTATGCCTGAGATAAACAATGTTGAATCGTACAAGCTTGGCAAAGCAATTCGGGAAGTCATCAGGATGGTAGGCAAGGAACTTGGAAGTAAAACGTCTTTATATATTGAGGATTTTAAAAAGCGCATCGGAACTAAATATCTTTATGAAATTGAAAGAATTGGAGTGAACCTACATTTTCTAGAACTAAAATTTGCTTAACATGGTTGAAAACCAACAAAAAACTTTTAGAAAAAGGCGATTAAATCTGCTAAAGATATTGAATATAATTCCAAAAATGAGAATATATTTGGGTTAGAAATTGATAAATAAAATGATATAGATTCGTAATAAAGTTGGATGGGGACATAAAGTGAATGAAGGTGAACCTGAAATAGTAAAATTTTTAAGAGATGAGGAAAGGCTTGGTAAACTCCATAGCAAACTTCAGAGTAGTTATAAGGAATTAGAAATATTAGATAAACCGCTGGAGAATGTCTCAGATGATATGGTTAATGTTATAAGCGATACGGGGAGAAAAACAAGATATAGTGAGCTAGATGGTCTGGAAGAAAAATACAAAACTATCTTTGAAAATTCTGCTGTTGCTATAACTCTGACTGATAAAAATGAACGAATTATCTTATGGAATAAATACACAGAAGACCTTCTAGGTATGAATAAAGACGACCTGTATATGAAACCTGTTGAGTTGCTTTATCCGCCAGAGGAATGGAGGAGAATACGGTCAGAAAATGTACGGCAAAAAGGTATGCAGCACCACTTGGAAACCAAGATGGTCCGGAAAAATAACGAACTAATTGATGTTGATATATCGCTAAGTGTTTTAAAAAACCATAAAGGGAGAGTTATAGGTTCTGTTGGAGTTATCAGAGATATTACACAGCGTAAAATGATGGAGTTGGAACTGCAAATAGCTTATGAAAAGTTGGAACAACGGGTTAAGGAGCGAACTGCTGAGATTTTAAAATCCAACGAGCTTTTGAAACAAGAGATTAATGAACGTAAAAAGGTCGAATGGAGCCTGAAAATTAAGGATAGTGCTATTGAATCATCAATCAACGCCATAGTATTTGTTGATCCAACTGGTGCTGTCACTTACGTGAATCCATCATTTCTCAATATGTGGGGGTATGATTCCGAAAAGGAGATTCTGGGAAAATCCGCGGTAAAATTTTGGCATAAAAAAGAACTTTATATGGAGGTAATGGAGGCTACGTTTAATAAAGGCGGCTGGGTAGGAGAACTTGTTGCTGAGAAGAGCGATGGGGCATTGTTTGATACTCAGCTATCAGCAAATGCGGTCAAGGATGAAGAGAAAAATCCCATTTGTATGATGGCTTCGTTTATTGATATTACTGCGCGTAAGAAAATAGAGGAAAAATTTAGAAAATCACAGATGAGAATTGAACAGCAGAATATTCAACTTAAAAAGCTAGATAAATTAAAGTCAAATTTTCTCAATATTACTTCCCATGAGATACGAACACCTATGTGTTCTATGAAAGGATATGTACAGATGTTATTGAAAAAAACTCTTGGTGATGTAACTGAAGAGCAAAAAAGAGGTCTTATGGTTATTTTACGAAATGTTGATCGTTTGGATAATCTCATTCGGGATATTCTAGATATCTCCAGATTAGAATCTGGTACAATGAAGTTCATTACTGAGATAACAGATATAAACAAGATGATTGGTGAGGTAGCAGAAACAATGCGTTTATCTGCAGATTTGAAGCATGTCCAGATAGATGAAGAGATGGAAGACAAGTTGCCTGAATTGGTTATTGATCAAGAACGCATAAAGCAGGTGCTTATCAACATTGTTAACAATGCAATTAAATTCTCACCAGATGGCACGGTTATTATCATTAGGGCTAAAAAAGAAGAGGAGAATGTTCTTTTTGAGGTCCAAGATTTCGGCAGAGGAATACCTGGGGATAAACAAAAAAAGATTTTTGAAACATTTTATCAGGTTGATTATAGTATGGATCGAACGTTTGGCGGTGCTGGTCTTGGTCTTGCGATTTCCCGCGGTATTGTCCTTGCTCATGGTGGTAGTATATGGGTAGAAAGCAAACTGGGAAAAGGTAGTACATTTGGATTTACTTTACCTGTTAAATCAGTCAAAGATGTTGAAGGTCGATTTAGAGAGGTAGATGTATTTATGGTAGAAACAGATAGCGAGGAGAAAGAAAATAATTTAAGAATGGGAGAATATATAAATAATGAGGAATGGGTGAGAGAAAATGAATAGGATAATGATTGTAGATGATGAGCAAGATTTAAGAGAAATGATCAATCTGATGATGACCAAGGAAGGTTATGAAACTGAAATGGCGCAGGATGGAATTGATTTTCTGAAAAAAAACGATAATTTTCAACCAGATATTGTTACTCTTGATGTTATGATGCCTGGATTAACAACAAAGGATATCCTTGAAGAATTAAAGGATAAATATAACAAACCAAAGATAATATTGCTTACTGTTGTACGTTTCTCAGATGAAGAAAAAGAGAAATTATTTAAAATGGGGAATGTCGTGGATTATATTACAAAACCCTTCGATGTTGATGAATTGATGACTACTATAAAGGATAATTCGGTTGATTGATTTCAAAATAATAATATCAGTAGAGATATTTATTGAGGTATTGTTGTGGCAGAAACAGAAATTGTTCATGTGAATTTCTGGAAGGAAATGCATAAAGAAATTAGAAAAACAATTAAAAATATTCATGGTTTAGTTTTGTTGACTCATAATTCTGTAGATTTTTCTGATATAGTGGATTTTCTAAACAAGATTAGGCGAGAGGAAAAATTAACCATCTTATATATTTCTCTTGTTAATAGTTATAGCAATATGAAGAAAATATTAGATATAAAACCGTTAGATTCAAAGAAGTTATTTGTAGTTGACTGTGTGTCTAATTTTATAACTGAACATATTGATACTGTCGATTGTGTATATACAAAACCTCCTGATAATTTAAATGATATGAAAGAACTTATTATGGAGAGTATTCAAAAATTTCATCCAAATCTTGTTGTTTTAGATTCCTTGTCTCAATTTATTAATTTTTCTATGCCTTCTAATGAGGAGTTACACAATTTTTATAGTTTTTTAAAGTCAATTAGAAGGGATGCTATTGGAATAACTAATGATACTTTTATTCTAATTTACGATGATAAGATGGGTTCAATGAAAACACTTCCTGCATTATTTACAGATACAATACTGAAGTTGGAGGTGATACGGGAAGAAATCAAGTGGCAAGATTAGTTGATATTATCAGAGAATATTATTATTTATAAAAGCCAATTAAATTCTTTTTGTTTATATGTAGGTTATCATCAGCAAGTTCTATATTCTAGGTCTCTGCTCAAATTTATACTAGGCCACTAATTCTGCGTAGCTATTATATATTAAGAAATCATTTGCTATTTATCATTGTGAAGGATGGGACATACGTTGCATGTGAAAAAAATTCAGTTAAAACTTTTTAGAATATATTTGAAAAGAATCCTTGTTTTCCGACAAACAGAATTAGATTTTATTTTGGGAGGTGCAACTAATGCCAAATAAATCTACGAAAAACAGCCAATTGCATGGTTATTCATCTCACCGATATCAAAGCATTGTTCAGGAAATCGATCAAATGCTGAAGCAAAACGAGTCCAATACACAGAAATCTGAACAATCCTCGGAGAAACATGCGAATAAACCTAAAAATCTCGTCAATAATTCCCCAACTGGTGTAAAGGAGTTCGATGAACTTCTCGATGGAGGATTTCCAGATTATGAAGGAATTATGGCAGGTAGCAGTAAAAAGATCCGTGAAATTGAAGAGGAGGAAGTGAGACTTAAGAAAATTATCAAGGAAAAGGAAGAAATGGAGAAATCACTACAGAATAGTGAAGAGCGCTTTAGGGATATCTCCTACAATATGGCAGATTGGATTTGGGAAATTGACAAAGATGGAAAATACACTTTTTCATCTGGAAACGTGAAGAAAATCCTTGGATATGATCCTGAAGAACTTATTGGAAAAACTCCTCTTGACCTGATGTCCGAAGACGAGATAAAGCATGCTGGAAAAAAATTCTTAAAAATTATTTCTGAAGAGAAACTGATTGTGGATTTTGAGAACTGGAATCTGACTAAAAATGATGAAAAGGTTTGTCTCCTGACCAATGGCGTACCGTTGTTTGATGAAGATGGTAAGTTCACAGGCTACCGTGGTGTCGACAAAGATATTACTGAAAGGAAAAAGATGGAGCAGGATCTAAGAATCAAGGATAATGCCATAATGTCGTCTATTAATGCTATAGCCTTTGTTAATCTAGAAGGTGAGGTTATTTATGTGAATCCATCTCTTCTCAATATGTGGGAATATGATTCTGAAAATAGAATTCTTGGAAAACCTGCAGTAGATTTATGGCAGATGAAAGAGCAGTATATAGAAATAATGGATGCGTTGAAAAATGAAGGCGGATGGGTAGGTGAACTTACTGCCAAGAGAGCAGATGGATCATTGTTTATTGTACAGATATCAGCAAGCATGGTTAAGGATGGAGAGAATAACCCTATCTGTATGATGGCTTCGTTTATGGACGTTACTGATAGAAAACGAATGGAGCGGAATCTTAAGAAATTCAAGACAATTACCGACAGGGCAGATTATGGTTCTATAACATATGATATTGAAGGTAATATTTTCTATACAAATGAATCTTTTGTGCGTATGCATGGATATTCAATGGAAGAAGTTATTGGAAAAAATCTATCTACCTTCTATAACGAAAATCAAGTTGAACGTATAGAACAATTAAATGATTATATTAAGCGATCTGGTAGTTTTGTTGCCGAAGAGATATGGCATAAACGGAAAGATGGCACAGTTTTTCCTGTGTTGATGACGTCTACGTTGATAAAAGATGAAAAAAAGAAACTTTCTTTCTTGGCTGCAACAGTAATTGATATAACTGATATTAAAAATGCAGAAAAAAAACTTCGAAGTAACGCAAATAAACTTAGGAATCTAAATGGTGAGTTAAATCTTGCAAAGGAAGAGCTCTCATCATTAAACAAAAATCTTGAGAAAAAAGTCAAAGAGAGAACCGTTGAAATAGAACGATTACTTAAACAAAAAGATGAGTTTATTGGCCAACTCGGTCATGATTTAAAAACACCTTTGACACCAATGATGACGTTACTTCCCCTTCTTAGGACGCAAATGAAAGATGCAAAATCAGTGGAAATGCTGGATACAGTTATTCGCAATGTACACTTCATGAAAGATCTTGTTATTGAAACCATTGATCTTACGGGAATTAATTCAACCAATATGGAGTTCTCTATCGAAGATATAGATCTTTTATCAGAGGTTAATAACATTATCAAAAATAATAAAATCCTTCTCGAGGATAACAATTTCAAAGTAGAAAATAAGATTAATGAAAATATCATTATTGAGGCTGATAAATTAAGATTTGAGGAGATTTTTAATAATCTTATTTCAAACGCCATTAAATATACTCCAGAAAATGGTAGTACAATCACTATAGATGCAAAAAAAGGGAAGGATTTTGTCACCATCTCTATGAGCGATATGGGGATTGGTATGACTGAGGAACAACTTAGGTATATTTTTGATGAATTCTACAAGGCTGATGGGTCTAGACATGATTTGTATAGCCACGGTCTTGGACTATCCATATGTAAAAATATTGTTGAAAAACATGGCGGTAAGATATGGGCGGAAAGTCCAGGGAATGGGAAAGGAAGTACGTTTTACTTCACGTTTAAATGTGGTGGAGAGAAATAGTTAAAAAGATGTTTATAATAGTAGTTGGTGAAAAAATGGTAAAAAAGATTATGATAGTGGATGACAATCCAGATATAATTCTTTCTATCAAAAACGGATTGGAAGATTCTGCAGAGTATAAAGTCATAGGTGCGGAAAGTGGTGAAAAATGTCTTGAAATCTTGGAAGATGAGATGCCCGATCTCATCCTACTAGACATTATGATGCCAGAAATGAGCGGCTGGGAAACTTACGATACAATAAAAGAAAATGAGGCATGGAGAGAAATACCCCTAGTTTTTCTAACAGCAAGGACTGATAAAATAGCTAGAGATGCTGGTGACTTTTTAGGTGAGGATTATATTGAAAAACCCTTTGAAATCGATGATATCATGGAGAGAATTGACAAGATATTAGGTAGATGAAAATGTCCGGCTCTAAAAATTCTGTTGTTCTCAAAGGTGCACTACAGTCGCTTTGTACTGTAGCAGGTAGGAGATCCAGTGAAAAATTTGCAAATAATGTTATGAGTGCCATAATCAAAACACTTGAACGAAAATATGTTTTTCTAAAGTATGTTAAAATCGAGGCAAAGAACCCTACGGATTTTATTGTTGTTTCTCCTCAAATAAATTCTTTTGAACTATCTGAAATATGTAAAGCTGTTGGAGCTATTATTAGAGTGGTGCAATTGGATCTTAAGGATGCGGCTGGCCTTTTTTTCATAAAAGAGTTTGAAAGATATGCTGGCGAAGAGGTTATTTCGACGATCATAAATAATGGTGTAGATCTAGATATCATGCAGCTGGAACAACAACATTTTCATAGTAGGCGAGAAAAGAAAAAATTTTCTGCTGATGATGTGAGCTTGTTGGGCTATACCTGGGGCGATGTCGCGTCTTGGAAATATGACGATAGAAACAAGGTCTGTGTTCTTTATACTAAAAATGGTAACGTATTAGACAAGCTAAATTTGGATGTGATCATAAAGAATCATGTTACTAAATTAACAAAAATTGATGAGGAAGAGGAGTTTCAAGAAGGTACAAAAGAAAAGATAGAACTTAACGAAAAAGAACTTAAGCTTTTGAAAATTATGCATTCACAAGATATCGACGTTGAAATGGCTGTGGCATTACTTCACGTGCCCCGTGAGGAATTAGATCAGATGATACATAAGTTAACAAGAATTGAGATGTTAAAGCATACTGATTTTGATGTTATAACCCTAACTGATGAAGGTGTAAATTATCTGTTGGAAAACGAAGGCATGAAACAGGTTGATAAGAATGCCCTTGCAAAATCTGTTTAATCTATAAATTACTCCTCAATAATCTTCTCAGTTTAATGTTTGGTCCGATTCATTCTCTAAGTCTGGATTTACCGATGCTGAACGGTTGGTGTTTCAGTAAAGATTGACACCTATGAAAATCGGGAATTATTTTGATAACTTGTCCTGTTTTCAAATGAAGGAATGTTGAATGTAAGGTTTTTTAAAGGAGAAAGAGTTACAAAATTGTGGATTGGTGAGAATGAAATACAGAGATATTATAACCTTGTTTGTATCAATTTTTTTTATTTTATCGATTGCATATAGTATCGGTGTAGATAACTCAGTTTGGTTTTTACCTGTGATATTATTTGTTACTCTGGCAGTTGTGATATATAAGTTGTGGTTATGACGAAGCCTTCACACATTATTTCTATTCCATTTTATCTAAAATTGGTGTGAGGGTTGTCTCCGCTAAAAAACAATGGATGGTTTTGACGCAGTTTTGTAAAAATCTTAAGTTGATTGTGAAACAAAAAATAAGATAGATTCGGATATTGTCTAGAGTTGCTGTTAGTGGTTTGTGAACAATGCTCTAACGTTCAAATTGTGTATAGTCATGTCCCATATTTTCATTGATATTACATCCCATAAATTAGTATTAACAACACTTACAATCTTGCCAATGATCTGACTTCCATAAATGTGTTTGTCAGTTAGGTTGCCATTGACATCTACGATGTGATATCTTTTTACAAAGCTTATACTGTTTATATTGCAGATTCTGTTACATACTATTTCTCCGTCGTCTTTACAATATATTATGGCATCTCCCTCCCGTATATTAAAATCAGGGTGAGATGATTTTTGAAGAAGTATGTAATCTTCCTCTTTGATATCTGGCTCCATTGAATATCCGCCACTTTGAAGATATAGATAAAAATCAGGATTTTCAAATGAATCTAGAAATGTATCTGTGCTAATTAGTTGCGTCACTGTTATAAATGGAAGATTGACAAGAAAAATGAAGACACAAAGATTAAACGCATTCTTTACAGTTTCTTTCATTTTTTTTTCCACCTCTTATATGATATGGTGTATCGTGGTAACATTTACCATGAATATTATTTAAAGCCTTCCCGTCTAAATGACAAAATGTAAAAATGGCAGAATTTGTGCTAAGTGGGGAATGGCATGATAAAGAAACGATTAGAAAATAATCCGTTAGAATGGTCCTTTACACACGTCCTTTAGCTAGAAAGTTCTTTGTTATATGAGAAATATCTTCTCAGAGAAGCCAGTAACTATCCAATGGAATAATCGTAATAAATTTTAGGTATATCTTTCAAAAATAGCGTTGCATATCAATTGTCATAAAGCAAACAAATAGCATATATTGTTAATTTTTTGATTTGAATAATGACGGAGGTGGTTTCTGCCTTTATATTTCTCTCCCTCTTCTGTTTACTTCAAACATGGTTGTAATCTGGCGTTCTTCTACCTGAGCCATGTCTCCATCCTCGTATTTTACCACTAGCCATCTACTTGGTCTAGGGTATGTTCTTACAACTATTGCTTTTTTTATAGGTATATCTGGATCGACAGCATCTTTTACAAAAACTTCTATCCCTCTACGGATGCCTCTATCTTCTAACATTTCGATTCCCCTCTATTTGTATGTAATATTTGAATTACGGATATAAAGATTTAGGCGCAGAACACATGATGGGGAGATTTAAATATGGTGTGGGATATTTGGGAAGGGTGAAGGTGGAATTGATGAAATCAAAAGTTTTTCTACTGGTGTTGACGTGCATCTTATTTACTGGTTTTTTTTCAGGAAATGTATTTGATACATGCACTGCTGAAGATGAGTTTTATAAAATTTCCATGGATGCATCATCTGAATTTGTTAAAACCATGGAAATTGGCGGCGACACTTGGGTTTTTTTTAATATTAGCATTACTTTGCATAACTCTGGTAATATAGAATCTGATAATATAACGGTTAAACTTCAAGATGAGGATTCCAACTATACTCGAGAAGGTTCTGTTATGCCTGGAAAAACCAAGACGTTTATTTTTGTTGAGCATCCTTTGTTGGGTTTAGGTGAGCATAAACTAGGTGTCAGCTATTGTCCAACTGATTTATCTATTTCAATGAATGACGATAATTCTGGTTACACAACGCTTGCTGTTGAATATGGGAGTAGTGACGGCGATGGTTCCACGCCAGGATTTGAAATTATTTCTCTTATATGCATAGTAGCTCTTATCGTTTTAATAAGAAAAAGAAAGAATATGTAGAGATTTAGCCCGATGTCACTCAATCACTTCGTAGCTGAGAACACGGACGTTAACATGATCAAAATCAGCCACGTTTCCCCCATAATATGAGAAGATATCTGGTGATACTTCTATATATCCTGCTGGAAAATTTTTTATTTCATACGATTTGTTATAAAGAACATTATCATTTCCATCACAAAATTCTACCACATACTCTACATTGATATCTTCATCCAAGAGGTTTTTGAAATACAAAGTAACCTCTACTCGGGTAATGATTTCCTTATCTTTAGTTATGTCTAAAGAACCATTTACGAGTTCTAATATATCTGAATTGAAAGATATATCTTCAAAGGTTTTCTCTATCGATGTCGCTTCTTCCTGACACCCACTAAAAGCAATTGTCACTAATATTATGCCTACTCCCAAAAACACTAATTTTTTTTCCATGTAATATACCCCACCTAACTATTTACGATGTTTCCTATATTGCCTACAACATATATACATTTTTGTTTTATCGCGTTTATGGTTATTTTATAGTATGTATTGAAGAACAGAGATGCATCTCAATATATTTTCCTGAGAGAACATTCAATTGACATTTTGAAAAACTATTTTTGGTTAGTATCCTTCAAAACCTTGTCAATCCTGCTCATTAAATCTTTTGCGTCAAAAGGTTTTTCGATGAAATCATTGCCTAAAAATCCACCTGCATTTACAGCGATCCTATCTGTTCTGGCAGTCAGGAAAATAATCGGAATTTTTTCCCACGTGGCATTATCTTTCAATTTATCAAAAACTGTCCAACCACTCATCTCGGGCATCATAATATCCAGCAAGATGAGATCGGGAATTTGATTTTTTTCCAAAAGTTCGAGACATTGTGCACCGCTATTCGCAGTTATGATTTCATAAGTTACACCTGCTTTTTCTAACGATTTCTTAATTACATATATCTGGTCTGGTTCGTCGTCGATAACCATTATCTTTTTCATAAATCCTGTCCACCTAATAACTATATCATATATATTCATATGTATTAATTACTTTTACTGTTATGATTTGTTCTGCTTGTTTTTTTGTTTGATGTAGGAATGGTAAAAAACATGGTTGTGCCTTTTCCCTTACCTTTGCTTTCAGCCCAAATCTTTCCTCCATGTTTTTCGACAATACGCTTGCAAATAGACAGGCCAAGGCCGCTACTGCCAAAATCATGACGAGATTCATCGGCCTTGTAGAACTCTTCAAAGACATGATCAAGTTGTTCACTGGTCATTCCTGCACCTTCATCCTTAACAGAAACCACAACGAACTTATCATCATCCTTTGCATCAATAGTAATATTGCCACCATTTGGGCTGTATTTAACCGAATTTCCAATAAGATTGTCAAATAACTCTTCAAGTCGTAATTTGTCTGCCTTTACCATGATGTCATTATTGATTCCACTCTCAACTTTTATATTTTTCTCCTCAAAAAGTAGTTCACTCCTTTCAATGACCTTGTTGATCTCATCCATGAGAGTTACACCTTCTACGGACAAATCAGTACTTGGTGCGTTAAGCCGTGCAAGCTGTATGGTTTTAGTCACGAGATTTTTTATATAATTGACATTTCGATTTATCACCTCAAACATTTCCTTTGATTCGGGATCGGTCTCATGTTCCTCAATAATGGGCAATAGGTTTATGAGGGGACCTAAAGGATTCTTAAGATCATGGCCAAGCTGATTGACAAACTCGTCTTTCTGATGCAATAGTTTTTCCACTTCAGCAGTTCGCTCCTTAACCCGTTGTTCAAGATCCTCGTTCAACTCTTTTATTTCTATTTCTGCTTTCTCCAAAGATGTAATGGTCTCCTGCAAATCCTCCATTATATTTAATGTGGCTAATTCACTGTCCTCTAATGTTTTAACTTTTTCTGCAATTTTTTCTTCCATTTTTTTCCGATCGGTTATATCCCTAACCGAACTCACAATCATTTGCAGTTTCCCATCTTTTAATATAGGTGACCACGAATGAGAAACCCATCTGGTATCTCCATCCTTGGTTTTGATGCGATATTCAAAATCTGAACCATGTTTGCCATTTAATGCCTGAGAAAGTGTCTCGTTTATTTTTTTAGCATCAGATGGATGAAAGATCTGAGGAATCTTTTCCACTAAATCTTCTGGTTCATATCCTAATACCGTCTTGCAGGCAGGGCTCACATAAGAAACAACCCCATTGGGCTGAGTGAGCATTATAGCATCACTGGTATTTTCGACTATTCTTTTATATCTCTTCTCGCTCTCATGCAATGCTTTCTCTGCAGTTTTTAATCGATCTGTCAAAGAGAAATAAGATTCTATGCCTTCATTTCCATCCTTTGTAGACGAAAGGTTTATGATAAAAATTGTTGTTAAAAATGTGTGAGACAGCAAAAACAATAAAATAGATAAATAATCCATGTTTCTAGCCAATGATGTCCCTGCAGCAGTAAAACATACCATTGACATTAAAAACATCAAACTAAAAAATTTTCTTGTTTTGATAAGTAAGTATCCTGAGGTGGTTAAAACTACAATTGCCATAGACCGTTGAAATATCGTCACTATTTCCCCAATGGAAAAAGGTAGAAAAACTGGTATGAGAGAAAAAATAAGAATGACGGGGTATATTCTAAACAGTATGTCAATTTTTTTATTTTTGAATATACTCTTACTTACGGCAAATAAAAGAGCTGTCATCAGAGGGAGCATAGACCAGTGATATAAGTTCGATAAAATGAGATGTTCTGATTGAATGCGATTGTAGTCCGCTGATAAGAAAAGATATGTGACACTGGCTATTAAAAAGGCTATTGAAAACATCAACTTTCGTTTATCTTTATCTATGACATAATAGTAGAAAAACCAAGCAGCTAATGCAGCTATGAAGATTGCAAGAAATATCCAAGATACTGATATCAGTGTCAACTCCATTTATCCCTCTCTGGTAGTTTTGTTTTTAGTTCTTTCATTTGTTTTTTTAGCTCTATCATTTTAAGTTCTCTTCCAACAGTTAATTCTTTAAAACGTTCTAATTCTTTGATTTTATTGTTTAACTCCTTTGTTCTTTCCGCAACTTGATTTTCCAGATTTTCTTGATTATTTTTTAAACTTTTTGCCATTAGTTTAAAATTAAGAGCAAGATCTCCTATTTCATCATTTGATTTTACATCAATTTTTACATCTAAATTACCTTCGCCCATCTTATGGACTATATTCTTAAGATTCACGATTGGTTTTGATAGAGAGTGGGCTATAAAAAAGCCAAGTAACAAACCAATCATTGCAATAATGCATGATGCCAATAATATTAAATTCTGCAGGTAAACAACTGGAGCAAATATATCCTCTGTATCATACTCCAGTGTTAAAATCCAGTTTAAGTCATCGAAATCCATTTCCCCTTCTGAATAAGCAAATGCAACTAATTTTTCCCTTTCTTCATTCTCAACATCACTCATTATGATATAGTCATTTTTTTTTACGGAATACTCATAAATGCGGGTTAACATGTCAGAGTCATCTTCTAAAAACTCGAATTTTTTAGATGAATAAACTGTCAGTCCATCTTTGTTTAACAGTTTATAAATCATCTTTGAATATTGTTCATTTCCTTCAGATAACAATGAATTTTCTAGAATGTAAAGTATCTCTTCGACATTCCAAACGGCTTTTAAAATTCCAATAAACTCTCCATTTTCATCGTCAATTCTTGCTATGATGTCTATAGAAAAAATATCTGCGCTTTCATCATAATTAATATCGCTAACATTTAACCCATATTTTTTCCCGTTTTGCCACCATTCCTCATCTGCTTGGTAATAATCAGATGTTCTCCCTGTCGATCCAATGTTGGCACCATACTTGTTTGTTACAAATATCTCACCAAACAAGGTATAATTATATAGTCCACTATAAAATTCAAGGTTTTTCATTAATTTTTTTGATATATTGTTATTTAATACATCCTCCATGAGATAGATGGTCTCATTTTTTGACGTGGAAACCCATTCTATATCTTTTTCAACAATATAATTGTAAATTTCCCGCTCTGAACCAAGTGTACTTAATTCTTGATTTGACTTCTTAACAAGATCTTGGAATTTGGAGTTACTACTATGAGTCTGAAATTGAATTTCTTCAATTCGGTGAGAAATAACACTGCTGATCTTATCCATTGACTCTCTTGCCAATAATCTGCTTCCTTCACCAATACTTCTTTGTAAAAACTCTTGACTTTGAGCAATAGAAAAAAACCCAATAGTAGAAACAAGCATAACAACTATTAAAAAACCTGCAATTATTTTTCTTCTAATATTGAAAGGGATTTGAGCCATTAGCTCGTGCTTGACTATTCCATATGCCACAATTACCGCAGTAAATGTTGTTAATGTGGATGTTAACGGGATCATTTTAAATCCGAGGATCACAGGAATAATCTGCGTTATGATTCCACCAATAAGTGGAACAGACACACCTGCTATTATGAGTTTTACCTGAGTTTTTTCTTTTTCCAATGTGATTTTTGAATAGAATTTGTAACATATCAAAAAACCAATAATAATATATCCTGTGAGATAAACTGTATAGGGAATATACAGAATTCCCCGCACTATGTTATATCCCCACCAGGTCATTTCTGCCGATTCTGATATCAGATTCGTTGTAAAACTTAAAAAAATAATGACTAAGGCAGGCAGATATAAAGTTACAAGATATAATTTTTTCACGATCCATTTGCTTTTTTTGAAAATTAAAAAGAAATGGAGTAAAAATGCAACAGTGAGGCAAGCTCCAACTAGAGTCAGGTGGTTCCAATACAAACCTGTTTCAGATGTCGTAGATGTAAAAGTTAGAAAATCCCCAATGGCCCAGGTTGCCAATGCAACTGCGAAGAGACTATATAATTTGTTTAACCTATCTGTAGGATTTTTATAAAGAACATAACATGCAAGAATTGAGTTTGCAAAGAACGCTGCTAATGGCAAAAAAGCATATGCATTCATTTCCTCACCAATTTACTAGTCGACTTCATTTTTTTCATCCCATCCAGTTCATTAAACAAATTTGCTTTTATTTAATTGGAGCATACATGTTTGGCTATTTCCCCTCCAACTCTTTAATCCTGTTCTTTAATTCAACCATTTTTATTTCTCTGCCAACAGTAACTTGTTTGTATCTTTCAAGTTCATCAATTTTTTGATTTAGATCCTCTTCTATTTTCTTCTGCCTAGTTACTTCTACAAAGCTTTCGATTAGAAGCTGTTTATCGTTTAGAATTATTGGAGTAACTGTTTTAAGAATTGTTATCTCTCTTCCATCTGCATTTATCAATACGCGCTCTGAATTATCCACTTTCTGTCTCAAATCAGTGATAGGGCATTTTCCCTTTTCAACCGTACAGATAAGCTTATGACATATTTTACCTATAATATTTTCTTTTTGGATCCCTATAATTTCAACGGCCATTGGATTGATATCAACAATGTTATGTGTCTCAGCATCAATGATTACAACCCCTGCTTGCAAATTCTCTAATATTATCTTTAAACGTTCTTCGTTTTCTTTAACCGCTTCTTCAGCTTTCTTATACTCTGTGATGTCCTTAACATATTCAATGACACCAGAGATCTGACCGTTTGAATGGTATAGCGGAAAAGAAGAAAGTCTGAACCATCCGCTTGGTTTTTCATTGGAAGGATAAGGAACAATTTCATTTTGAGTTTCCCCTGATTCAATTGCTGGAAGTGATGGACACCATGGGCATGGAGAATCCCTTTGTTGATAGACTTGATAACATTTCTTCCCTAATAGAGGAATATTATCTGAATACATATCTTTCATCCATTGATTTGTCTTAATGATATTGAGATCACTGTCAAGTACGCTGATTCCATCCTTAATAGCATCAAAAATATTTTGAAGGAACATTTCACTTTTTTTTAATGAATTCTCTATCTTTTTACGTTCGGTGATGTCTCTTGCAATCACTAGAATATAAGAAGTCTTTTCATGTTTAGTGAATTTAGTAGAACATTCTAACCATATATTTTCACCTTTTTTGTTTTTAATATAAATAGGAAGTGTTACATTTTCAGCTGTAAAAATTTTTTTGAAATTTTTTAAAAGAAGAGGAATATCTTTTGAAGGAAATATGCCAATTTTCGTAAAATTCTTTCCGATCAACTCATTTTTAGATCCACCATAAATTTCTATACCGCGTTTATTAATATCAATGATTTTTCCAAACTTATTAAGAATTATTAAAGCATCATTCATATTATTAAAAAAGAAGTTATATCTATCTTCCGTAAGGTCTAATCCATCTGAACTTTCTTGATTTTCATCTCTAACAATGCAGGTTAGTTCGTCAGATGTACTTCCCACAGTCTCTTCAGAGGTCTCCAGCTTTCCATAAGAACCCCATGATTGACCATAAAGTCTTCCGAGTTTTTCATCTTCCATTAACTCTTTTATTATTTCAGGTTTATCAGTCATAAAAAACCACATCCATAGACAATTTATCAATAACTTTTACCAAATTTAAATTAAAAATATATCTTTTATCAATAAGATACTCTAGTATATCATCCACTCCACATCGAACTAAGTCAGGTTCCAAATCCATTATTGAAATAACTTTTTCGTATAAAGAATTAATGGAGAAAAACCGTATCCAATAAGGAGGTTTCCTTACTCTTCAATAAAAATCAATCTTGCTAATGGATAATCATTATTTCAAGGATTTTGAAAAAATTGAATTGTTGTATCTTAAGATTATTGAGAAGAAGGCCATTTTTTAATCTTTAGGAAGCACTGATCTACTTTATTCTACACCCATGTTTATTTGTTCTGCTGCTATTAAATAATAAAACATATATACTCTTATATTGATAATATTAGATAAAAGGCGCCTAAATATGAACAAAAAAATTATAATAATTATGCTATCAGCCATCTTTCTAACAGTTACTTTTTCACCTATATCACTTGTAGCAGAGACTTCACTAGAAGATCAACAAAGCTTCAGGGTTATCTGGGCAGACTCAAATATAAGCATCGACGTATCCTCACAACTAGATGAACCTGTCAGCATACCAGAAACAAAAGAAATAGATGTAACTGTTAAATACAAGTTAGATCTAGGTGAATTTTTCGCAAAACTCCGTTTTGATGGACTAATAAGCAGACTGATTTTATTCAGAAGTATTAGCAAAGATATACCATCTGCAGAGATCAACCTGAGCGTGGAATGCCCTAAATGGTGTACTGCAACCTTGGAACCATCTAACGTTTCAATTAAAATAAGCGATGAATTCAAGGAGGCGAAAGCCAAAGTAACCTTTTCTATCAATAAAACCGCACCTGCTTTTGAATCAAGCGATATTACTATAAAAGCAGAATATAAAAACAAAAACAACTGGGGAATACGGGATTCTAATAATAAAACAACTGTCTCATTTATGCCGGCGTACGTATCTGGGTTAGACTATGAACTAAAAGCAGAACAAAATATTTCTCCTGTTAACAAGACAACCATACCAATAAACATCACAAACACCGGAAATGGAGAAACAATTGTGAGTATAAAAATAGAAAACCCTCCTAAAAACTGGAACATGTCTGTAGACTCTGAAATAACGATATCTGTTGGAGTGACAAAACAGATATATCTAATTGTCACCCCTGTAAAAACCTTTAAAAATGAGACAATACAAATCACACTTACACCGAACTCAACCTGTCCTGATACAAGCATAGGTGCTGAATACTTGGACGGAAAATCAGTCTCATTAAGCGTGATTCTATCAAATGATGGCAGCTTCAAAGAAGAAGACACTCCTGGATTTGAAATGCTGATATTAATATCCATTGTTGTCATTGTGGCTGTAGTCATCTTGATAGTATTATTGAAAAGGAAAAAACAATAAAAGCAATATTTTTTTCACCAATTTTTTGCTATAAGCTTATAAGTTAGAATTATAATCTGGGGAATCTTGACTAACACGGGGTTTTTTATGATGCAAGGTATAGAACACATAGATGAAATATTCAGGCTACTCAAAAAAGAACTAGAACAATACCGCCTTCCAATTGTTTCACGTGCAGAAGGAAAAGAAATAATTCATACTCCATTTACTACTTTGATATCCTGTATTTTGAGTCTTAGAACAAAGGATGAGGTAACAGAACTAGCATCAATCCGATTATTGAAGAAGTACAACACTCCAGAAAAACTAATACAACTTCCAGAGGAAAAAATACAATCATTGATTTATCCAGTCGGTTTTTACAAAACAAAGGCAAAACGAATAAAAGAAATATCAAAAACAATACTGGATGATTACTCTGGAGAGGTTCCAAAAAATTTTGACGAAATTCTAAAATTGAAAGGCGTTGGAAGAAAAACTGCAAACATTGTGATGGTATATGGTCATAAAGAACAGGGATTTATACCTATAGATGTGCACTGTCATAGAATTCCAAACCGCTTAGGTTGGGTCAAAACAGAAAATCCTGAACAAACAGAGAACGCTCTCAAAAAGATACTGCCAGAAAAATACTGGGGTGATTTCAATCACCTGTTTGTTCTATTTGGCAAGACTATTTGCGTTCCAGTTTCACCATTTTGCAGTCGATGTCCTATACAACAGCACTGCAAACAAATAGCTGTGACGAAAAATAGATAGGCACTCTCGCACTCTAAACTTTATGAGTTCTTTTTTAATTTCAGATATTCTTCTACCTCTCCGATTGTTATATCTTCCTTATCGTTCATTATGTCTACCAATTTGTCTTTTTCATTCCAGTCGGCATAATACTTTTTTTGTGCGACGCTCATAGCAAAGCTAACTCCCTTGCTTTCTGCAAGTTTTTTCAATTGTTTTTCTGTTAATTCATCCAATAACTCTTTCTTTATAGACATCTTTTTTTCCTCCTACTAGATGACAATGTATTTTACAAAGATAGTTATACATCCCATTGCTCAGTACAATGTAGAAGACTGAATTAAACTTTTCTATTATTTTTATATGTGAATTTTTTCAAAATAAATCACGAAAATAATCGATTAACTTATTAATAAGAAATAAGATTCCATTTTCGGAAAGTGAGAGGATGGGATGCAAGAAGACAATGATAATTATTTTTCTAGAGATGATAAGAGGCCTCTAATTACAAGATCTCTGAGAAGAAGCAACATTAGAAAAAAGATTGCTGAATACCTTTTTGAGATAAGTCCCAGTGGTAGTTATACTTCTGAGATAGCATATCATGTTAAAACTACACCTACTAATGTTATAGGGGCTATAAGAGGAATGGAGTCTAGATATAGGGAGGATGAATCGCTTCTCAGCTTGAATATAGTTGAACAGACAACCAGTGGCAAGGACATAAAGCTATACAAGCTCACAGATTTTGGAAAAGAAGTCGTGGGAACCCTTAAAAAATAGCTGGAGCTCTTTCTGATCTTAAGTTGCTAAAAGGTGCGGTTAAACAACATCAGAATAACCGCTGTTTTTATGTTTGACATCATCCAAAAAATATCTTTACAATATTGTATAACAAGCGATATTCTACGTTTCCAAGGGGATTGTACTAACTATCTATTAAGTAGTTGGATTTCTAATTATTTCCCTAAAGAGTCCAAGACTCTGCTTGCCTTCCTTGCAGAATCGTGCCACTTTGGCTTGTATGTTTTACGAATCTCCCTGTCGTATTCTTCTAGGCTGATTGTTTTTAGGATCTCCAATCCATCTTCGTAGTTTGCTCTGATGTTTTTATTGATTGCTCTGCCAGTTCCACCAAACATCAAAAAGGGTAAACTCCCTAAAAGTCTAAATCCCAGTGGAAGTCCTTCTGGTTGCCAAACGCCTTTTGCAGGCTTGATCCAAAGATCAGCCGGATCCTCGCCAAAATGAGGGATCGGTATCTTTTGCGGTGGACCGTGGTAAAAATCTGCGGAAACATCACTGATGGCCCATTTCCCATCTATTAATGACTCGCCGCTTCCATGAAGGACAAAAAAATTGAGATTATCTACCCATTTTTGCACGAGGGGATCAGCTGACATATAAAGATTATATAGCGCCTCTACTCCCTGCGGGCTATATAATCTGTAGCGTGCTTTGATACCTGCTGCTCTGCAGAGGGCAATAAATAAATTCAGTTTGTCAATGCAGGTTCCGTGTCCCCATCTGAGACATTCTCCTGCTGTTTTTGGACTAGAAAAATCGATACGTATACTGCCATTCACGAATTTGAAGACGCTTTCGGCATAGTCCCAATCTGATTTCTCATATGCTCCTAATTTATTTGCCATGGCTATTATGGCTGGGTCAAGAGGATCGCACAGGAATGTCGGTCGAAGATATCTTTCGTTGGAATTGCAATGTTTCATATCTTTTGTGAACTTTGGTATTTCATAAGGGAGTTTTTTTGGACGTAAATTTTGTGGCCCATCTGGACTGCCTTTATTTGCATTCATTACTAATAATGGGTGACGAATAGATAGAAAGATAAGTGATGGTATTGATCTTCCAAACGTTCTTGTCCAGTCAAGATCAAAAAAGTATCCTTTTTCTTTCCATTCCCTGAGGCCCATTCTAATTACCTTTTTTTCGCTCGACTTTCTTGAATTCTTCAGCCATGAGTCCCCTCATGAGGTTTGCACAACCTTTGGCTTCGGCACCAGCCATTCTGGTTATATCAGATTCTAGTACAGGTCCAGGTTTGTCACAGATTGGACATCTCTCCAGTAATTTTACTCGATCACCTGTGATAATGTATCCAGGGTAGCTATTTGCAACTGGGTCGAGGAAGGCAAATCGTCCCCATTCATCATAACCTAGGTGTCCTTGATTGTCATCCAGGACCATTGGATGTATCCATGGATGAAGATGTTTATAGCGTCCTTCGCAGGAGATGGCTATTCCGTTCATCTCGGACATCCCATAAAGATCTATATATCTATCTGCGGGTACCCCTAATGTATCCTCTACCATTGTCGCAAATTCTTGTTCAGATATCTTCCTGTTTTCAAGTATTTTCCATCCACCGCCAGTCACAATGAGGCTGTTACTTTCACCGAAATTGAGTTTCATCCCTCTTTCCTTCATTTTTAGCATCATACTATAAAGTTGGAAAGGGGGAGTAACCATGTATATTTGTTCTCCTGTCTTATCAAGATCCTCTAGCAAGGTCAACATTTTTTCTTCGCCTTTTATCATTGCTTTTTTAAGTGCCTTTAATATGAATTTTTCTTTGAGGCTCTTTGCATGGCCTGTGGACATGAGCCGGGCAATAGACATGCTGATTTCACGATCTGTGAGAAAATGTCGCTTTGGTTCACTGAATACATAACCTATTTCTCCAAGCCATCTTCCAATTGTGAGAAATGTGTTTGGAGATCCAGGATAAACATAATGGGGCTCATCTTTTGGTGGGGCGATTTCGACAAGAGATCTCACAAGTGCATAATAAAAACGATGAAAAGTGACTTTGTCTCTGAACATAAAGCTATAATGGCCAGTTGTCCCCGAAGAGTGATTCACAAGCCCTTCTATTCTATCTTGTGCCCATCTTAAAAATCCCTGCAAATCTTTTCCTCCGTAATCGTAATTACCTAGCTCGATAGTAGAAATTCTGTTGAGCCATTCAAAGACTTCTTTTGGGTTCTCTGCAGGATATTCTTTAAAGAAGGTATCGGGAAGCATCGGAATTTTTTCTAAATCTTTCATATTTCTTACATCATCTGGGCGGAATTCATATTCCTTACATAATTGGTTATAAAATTTGCTTTTCCCGTAGTGATGATTGAGAGATTCTTTGATTGCTTTGAATCGCATCTTGTTCATTTTTTCCGTTTCATTAACTACATTATCGTAATAGCTGGGTAATCCGTAGATTATCTCATCGATGGTCGTCCACTGTTCACGTGGTCTGCCAAATAATTCATCTGCTCGTCTGGATAAAACATTATCATTTATATTTTCCATTTTTCATACCCCTTGGTCTTCTAACCTGGTGTAAACGATTGTTAAGCGAAAATAAACATCCTATTTAATGATTATGTTATTTACGCATTGTCTATATTGCATAGAGAAAGAATATCAATATTTATATACTTTGTCTTATAAAATATCGGTAATTGCCGAATTATCCTAATAAATTATATAATGATCATATCTACTGTATGTCTAGAAATACCGAATACGTTTTTTCCCTCTCGTGAGAAAGATTTACTATTTTTACCGGTCAGGCTGCCTTCAAAGACACTATGGCGTCAACCGTGTTCTATCCCTTGGAAACAAGATACATTCTCTGATATTTTTGATATCAAGTAATTCCATCAAAAACCGTTCAATACCAAATCCAAAACCACCATGTGGGGGCATACCATAGCGAAACCCCTTAAGGTATGATTCAAAATCCTTGGGGTTAAGATCACACGCCTTCAATCTCTCTTTCAACAACTCCACATCATGTATACGCTGACTACCGGATGCAAGTTCAACACCTTTACACTCTAAGTCAAAACCACGTGAATATTTGTCCCCTTCAGGCATTGTATAAAATGGTTTAGCCTCTAATGGATACTTGGTGATAAAATAAAATTCATGACTTTCGTCCTTCATTATCTCACCAAGAAGTTTTTCGTCTTCGGTACCAAGATCATCTCCCCATTTTATCTCACTGCCTTTGTTATTCAACTTTTTGATCACGTCATCATAAGTGTTCCGTTTAAACGGTAATTTCGGCAAAACAACATTTGCGCCTAAGTCATCAAGTTCATCTTTACACTCGCTTGCTTTTTTCCACATGTTATAAACAAGATTTTCCAAGATTTTCATGACGTCCTCTTCATCGTTTATGAACGCCATTTCGAGATCTACGGCGGTGGATTCATTTAGGTGTCTACGAGTATTGTGCTCTTCAGCTCTAAAGTACCAGGCAATCTCGTACACTCTATCCAATCCAGTTGCCATCAGCATCTGTTTGTATAGCTGCGGGGATTGAGCCAAAAAAGCTTCCTTCTCAAAATACTTGATTCTAAAAACATCGGTACCACCTTCAGAAGAACTGGCGATAATATTGGGGGTGTGCACCTCGATAAAGTTCTGTGTTCTCAAAAACTCATGAACTGCTGCAAAGACGACATTTCTTATTTTAAAAATTGCCTGATTCCTCTGTTTCCTTAGGTCAATAAATCTATTGTCTAAGCGAGTTTCAAGCTCTGACTCTACCTTATCTACAACACCCAAGGGTAAAGGCGTCTCTGCAACAGATAGAATTTCTACTTTCTCGGGTAGAACCTCGTAACCATTCCGCACTTTATCATTCGCCTTACAAAGTCCTTTCACAGCTATGACCGACTCACGTGATATGGAAACTAGTTTCTCAAAAAGTTCCAGATTTTTCTTTTTAATGGCTGTGATTTGGAGAGTCCCCTTTTTGTCACGTATGATAATGAATGCAATAGAACCAATATTGCGAATATCTTCAACCCAACCAGAAATAGTGATCAGTTTACCATAATCTTTCTCTGTGACATCCTTTGAATAATGACTTCTATATGATTCCATATTTCACCTGTAATTAAAACAATGAATTTAGTCTTTTTGAAATGAACGACAACGTTTCCTCCAACATTTTTTCATTATCCCAAGATCGGACCATTTCTTTAAGTTCTTTTTCATCTCTATTTTTTAACTTTTTCACCCATTTTTCAATATTTGAGATTGCTCTAGTAACATTATCAACAATTGTTATGTTTGCCATCCTTGCAGTTCTGGAAATGGGATTTAGATCAATGGCAATAACTGTTTTTCCCATATTTCTTAACGATTGACACCTGTCACCATCT
>Ga0307419_10000182_pt1 | contig 28666 bp, 24 predicted proteins | sample SalMarWE160230MG_2_FD_202512 | JGI IMG/M metagenome (GOLD analysis project Ga0307419, IMG submission 202512) | Salt marsh sediment microbial communities from the Plum Island Ecosystem LTER, Massachusetts, United States - WE1602-30 | ecosystem: Environmental > Aquatic > Marine > Intertidal zone... | reverse complement strand
GAGTGGCAGTCATTGGTGGTGGTCCGGGTGGATTGGCAGCCAGCTATCACCTGGCGTTGCTGGGCTATGAACCGACTGTTTTTGAAGAACTTCCCAAACTTGGCGGAATGCTCCGATATGGCATACCCGCATATCGCCTGCCGAGAGATATCCTGGATGAGGAGATCCAGTTTATTCTGGATGCCGGGGTACATGCAAAGACCGGTCAAAGGGTGGGGCGGGACATATCCCTCGAACAGTTGGTGGAAGAGTTTGACGCGGTTTTTGTTGCGGTAGGCGCACACAAGAGCCTTTCAACCCGGATTTCCGGTGAAGAGCTCCCCGGCGTGGTTGGCGGGGCTGAATTCCTGCGGGAAGTGGAGCTTGGAACCGCCCCGGAAGTCGGAAAAAAGGTGGCGGTGGTTGGCGGAGGAAACGTCGCCATTGATGTGGCCAGAACGTGCAGAAGAATGGGGGCCGATGTTACGATCCTCTATCGCCGTGAGAGAAAGGACATGCCCGCATACGAGGATGAGATCGAAGATGCGCTGGAAGAGGGAATTAATCTCAAGGTCCTGGTTGCCCCGAAGTCCATCAGCGAGCGAAACGGCCGTCTGGTCTTTGAACTGGATGAGTGCGAACTCAGAGAATTCGATGCGAGCGGCAGGCGGAGGCCGGTGCCCGTCGAAGGATGTGTCTTGGCGGAGGAATACGACACCATATTTGCCGCTATCGGCCAGACCCCTGATCTGAGTTTTTCCCAATCGGTCGAAAGCGAGCGAAATACGGTCAAGGCTGATCGGAGGACTTTACAGACAAACCTGCCCGGTATTTTTGCGGGCGGAGACGCAGTTACCGGTCCGGCCCGGGTGGTGGATGCCCTGGCCGCTGGCAGGCGAGCGGCGAAGGAGATTGAAAAGTATCTTGCGCAGATGCGGGGAGAGGCACCGGAAGAGGAACCCAATCAAGAGATAACCATTACCATGGAGGTTCCTGGAGAAGTTATCAAACAGGCTATGGCAGAGATGCCCAAATTGCCGGTGAAGGAACGCATGAAGGGTTTCGCAGAAGTGGAACTCGGTCTGGATGAAAAAACGGCAAGGAAGGAGTGCAGCCGATGCCTGCGGTGCGATGTAAAGTTGGACTAAACAGTTGTGATTCGGCAGTGTGGAGTAAATCTTGCATGTTGGGGTGAGCATGGGAGAAGGAGCGACAAGCAGAAAGAGCGATCTTGAGATTCAGGCAAGTGAGGCCTTGAGTGAATGCAAGGACTGGATCATTTTACTGGATATGGCGGGCGAGTATCTCTGCGCGAAAGCATTTCTGCAGAAAATGGCTTCTGCAATAGAGGGGATGAGCGACGTCCTGAAAAACTGGTCCCAGGAACTGAAAGAACGTTTTGTGGGAAAGCCCATGCACGATATCGATATGGCAGAACCTTTTCAGGCGCTCAAAGTTTTTTCCGAGAGTTTGATGGAAGCCGAGGAGAAACTGGAAGACCGCTGCCGGCAGGGGAAGGTCGCGAGACAATTGGAGGAAAAAGTTCAGTTTGTCAAGGAGCGTCTCGGTTCTCTGCAGGATCGTGTTGAAGGTGAGGCTGCTCCCTATACTGCCGGAGATTCACTGGGGCGTATTTTCGGAAAACTGAGGATTGTTATCCATGGGTTCGTGACCACTTACAAGGTGGCGACGAGGGTCATTTTCATCCTCCTTCTGGTTTGCCTGATTTGTTTCTTCACCTTGTTTATCACCATGGAGAAGGAAGAAGATGTGCTCAAAGAGATACATCAAATCCAGAACATCATTCAATCGAAGAAAGCAGAACTGGCCGGGATAAAGAGCAGGATTGAGGAAATTCGTTCGAAAACGTTGGATATGGAATCAACTTTTGAAACACGCGAGGATAAAATATCCATCCTTGAATTGAACCTCAGGTCCCATAAACTAGTTGATTTAAAAGAAAACCTTCAGATAAAGGTGGCTCTGCAGAAAAAAATCCTGGAGGAGAACAAGCAGAAACTCGAACGGATGAAACAGAAATCATTAATTGCAAGGCTCTTGAGGATGTAAAAGGCACGCTGCACTCAGATCATCATTGCCTCGAAAGCACCCTTGGGCTTTCCAGGCGCGACCTCCGTTATTTCACCTTTTTCCCCGCTTATCACCATTTCCACGGACTCCTCCTCTTCACTGTCACTATAGGCAACCGTAATTTCCAGGGCGAGGTCCAGCAATGAAGACGTTACGGGGCCGGTGAGGACCGCCGTGGGCCCGGGGACAGTCAAGGGCTTTAAGAGGATTGCTTTTTCTGCCGCAAGGGAAAAGAGGCGCTGATTTTCTTGTTTATTCCTCCCCACCACCAGCTTCGTGGCGGGGCCGAGTTTAAAATGCCTGCCGAATTTGAGTAGTTCAATTTGAAAGATCTCCGGGTGAGGGGAAAGAGAAAACAGGTGTTTCAATCGACGGGAAAATACCTCTTCCGTTAAAAGGCACCCACCAGCAGGGGAGGGATAGTCACTGATGTTCAGTTTTTTTGCGAGAGCCATTTGTGGTTTTCGGGACCGGCCTTTGAGGTCCAGAAGAAGGTCCCTTTGAATCCATCCCCTTGCTTCCGGTTCGCTGGGAAGGAGTTGCTTCGCGGAAAGGGGCCTGAGGAGCAGTGATCCCAGTCCGCTTTCCCTGGCGATCAGATCCAGTGCGCCTTTGTTCTGGGACATGGGTCGCTGTCCCAGGACTTCCCCAGTGAAGACGAAATCGGCCCCTTCTCCTTCGAGCAGTTCGCCGGCTATTCGGAACATGAGAGCGTGGCAATCAATGCAGGGATTCATATTGGCACCGTAACCGTGCGGTGGGTTTTGAACAATTTCCAGGTGTTGTTTCGTGATATCAATCACTCTGAGGGGCACATGCAGGTGTTGCGCTGATCTTTTAGCCCTGTCGGATGAGAAAAAAGGGGTCTCAAAAAAAAGGGCCTGGACTTCGATGTCTTGGGCCCTCACAAGTTCGATGGCGAGCATGCTGTCCAGCCCGCCGGAAAAAACGCACAGTGCTTTCATTCCTGTTACAAACCCGACTCAGCCAGCTTCTTTATCAGGTTTTCCTGATCCTTGTTCAGATTTTTCGGGACTGCCACACGAATTTCTACTATCTGGTCTCCCCTGCCGTTTCCACCCATCTGGGGAAGGCCGTATCCCCGCATCCGGAACTTGGCGCCATTTTGGGTACCTGGTGGAATTTTGAGTTTCAAGCGTTTCTGGCCGATGGTAGGGACCTCCAGCTCTGTTCCCAGCGCGGCATTAGAAAAGGTGATTTCTTGCCGAATGAGGAGATTGTCCTCCTCCAGTCTGAAGAGGGGGTGGTCAAGAACGTGTACCTGTATGTAAAGGTCTCCCGGTGGTCCGCCCTGAATACCCGGTCGTCCCTTGCCCGGGAGCCGCAACTTTCTTCCGGACTGGATTCCCGCGGGGATCTTCACGGAAACCCTTTCCTGGGTACCGCCCAGGTCATAGGCAATGAGCTTTTCAGTACCCTTTGCGATATCTTCAAGGGTGAGCGATAGTTCGTATACGAGGTCCGGTCCTTTCATCCCCCTTGGTTGTCCCTGAAAGGATGATTGAAAGGGAGATCCACCGGTTTGAAAATGGGCGCGGCCCTGTCTGCCGCCCATGCCGCCCCCGAAAACCTGGCTGAAAACATTATCGGACCTTCCCCCGCCAAAACCAAATTCCCTGAAAATACTGCTGAAATCGAAACCGCGGAAGATATCCTCCTGGCTGAAACGATTCTGAAATCCCTCAGCGCCAAAGCTGTCATACTGTTGCCGTTTTTCGGGATCGCTCAGGACGGCATACGCCTCGCTGATCTCCTTGAACCTGGTCTCCGCCGCCTTGTCGCCCTTGTTGTGATCGGGGTGGTATTTCAGGGCGAGTTTGCGGTAAGCCTTCTTTATCTCATCCGCAGAGGCCGACTTGGCAACACCAAGGATTTTGTAATAGTCTTTCCCGCTCATTGCGCCTCTTTTGTTCCTGGTAGCCGGTCAGGTTGTTTCGATTCCAGCCTACCTCTTAGGGACTGTCATGAAATAACTATTACATTAATGCAACGCTTATTTCATGACAGTCCCTTAAGGAGTTCCGTTCCTGCTTAAGATGCAGATGCTATTTTCATTAGTATCCATCTACTTATCAACATTAATCACCACCCTCAATAAGTCAAGGCAGGTGACATGATTTCCTTTTTAGGTTGTGCAGTGGACGCGAAGAGATGGAAAAAGTGGAATTTTTGTTGTTTCAACTGTTCGAAGATGCTACTGTTTAAAAAAATCAATGGAAACAACTTGAACATGGAAAGGGGGAATATCATGAAAAAGAAGCTTCTTCTGGGAATGGTCGTTTCGTTTTTGGTTTTCATCATTTTACCCTTGGGATTCGCCAATGCAGCGAAGCCCATTGTGCTGGGCTGTCCTCTCTCTACAGCATTCGTGTACGGATGGGATGCTGAGCGGGGCATCAAACTTGCGGTTGAAGAGATTAACGCTGCCGGCGGAGTGAGCGTGGCAGGTGTAAAACGCCCCTTCAAAGTAGAGGTCATTGACACCCGTGACCTGGAGCCGGGGGTCCCGGTGAGTGAGGCCTTGCTGGCGGTGGAAAAGCTCATCCTTGAGAAAAAGGCCGATTTTCTCCTGGGTGGACCTGTACGTTCCGAAGCCGCCCTGGCGGCCATGCCGCTGCTTTCAAAATACAAGAAGATCTCCATTGTCAGCACCGGTGTCCTGAGTCCAAAATACAGCGCTATGGTCCAGAAGCACTATGACAAGTACAAATACTGCTTCCGGATCCACGGAGAAGCAAAATGGCTGGTAGGAGAAATTCTTGCGTGCTTCAAGATTCTTAAAGAACGCTTCGGCCTCAATAGAATTTTTGTCATGGTCCAGGATGTGGCCCACGCCAGGGGTGCCGGAAAGATTATCAGCAAGGTAGCGGCAAAAAAGGGTTTTGATGTCCTCGGCATGGAGATATTTCCCACGGGGACTTCGGATTTTTCCATGGGGCTCTTGAAGGCAAAAAAGAAAAAAGCAGATATTCTGAATATTTGGATGGATATGCCTGAGAGTTCCATTCTTTTGAAACAGTGGTATCAGATGAAGATACCCGCCCTCCCATTCGGCTCCACGTTGGCTGCCGCCGAGCAGCCCGGTTTCTGGAAGGCAACGGAAGGAAAGGGAGAATATACTCTCTGCAATGTGGTCAATGCCGGGAACGCCCCTTCTGAGGCCACCCCGTGGACCATGAAGTTTTACAACGCCTACAAGAAACGCTGGAACATCGCTCCGGAAGGATTGGGAAGTTCAAGCAGTTACATGGCCGTCTATGTGTTGAAAGACGCAATAGAAAGAGCAAACACCCTGGATTCGGACAAGGTGGTTTCGGCCCTTGAAAAAACGGATATCATGGGAGTTTATGGAAGGCTGCGTTTTAACCCCAAGAGCCACCAGGTTATCCCTGCAATGGATCCTGCAAAGGGCGCTGTCGGCTCAGTGCTCCAGTGGCAGGCAGGGAAACGGGTGGTGGTTTTCCCGAAGAGTATCGCTACCGGGCAGATAGAACTTCCTCCCTGGATGAAAAAGTAGTCTTGTCGGTTGCGGATCGGTAGCATGATCCGCAACCGGTTCCTTGATTTCCCCTCACACACCGGGTTTTGCCTTTGGATGAGAGGCAAGTGCTTCCGCTCTATCAATTAAGGATGCGGGCCCGGGACAGGAGGGATGGAAGCGACTATGGATATCCTGATCTACGGACTCGTGAACAGTACTGCGTTGGCCTTGATAGCCCTTGGCTTTGCCCTTGTCTACGGCATAAGTCGTATCCCGAATTTTGCCCACGGAGCCCTTTACGTGATAACCGGCTTTTTTGTATGGAGCCTCTTGCGTGGAGCGGGATTGAATTATTTCGTGAGCATCGTCCTCGGCATGGTCATAACAGGGATTATCGGGGCATTGATGTATCAATTTATCCTCATCCGTGTGCGGGGCATGGCCATCTCCGAGATCATCGCCTCTTATGCCATCGGTCTGGCTATCCTGGAAGGCTTGCGGTGGTGGGGATTCAAGGGGATGAGTAATACCCTGCCGGTCTTCTGGGAGGGAACCATCATGATCGGCGACGTACCCATTGATATGCAGCGGATCCTGGTCGTAGTTATTGGGGTCGCTGTAGTTGCTTTTCTCTGGGTGTTTACCCATTTTACACGAATAGGCCTGGCGCTCAGGGGAATGGCCCAAGACGAACGGGCAGCGCTGATGCTCGGCATTGATTCCGACCTTATGGCGTTGGTGGCCATGGCCTTTGGAGCAATGCTCGCGGGGCTTGCGGCCGTCTTATTGTTGCCTCTCGGCAATATTGTGGTGGAAAAAGGGTACAACGTGCTTATCCAGGCGATTGCAGTATGTATTGTAGGGGGCTTGGGAAGCTGGATGGGCGCGGTCCTGGCATCATTTCTCATTGGTTTTGCGCAGATTCTGACCACGGTGTACCTCGGGGCTCATTACCAGATGGTTGTGGCGCTCCTAGCCATTATTCTGACCCTCATCCTTCGACCGTCGGGTCTGTTTGGCCGGCAGAAAGAGTTGGAAGAAAGGGTGTAACCGTTGAACATGGAGCAGCGGCGAAAAGAGAGGCTGGACCGGGGCATCAAAGTGCGAACCGACAGCATTTATGCGCTCATGTCGGTGCGAGAGCTGGCATATTTGACTTTGCCAAGGTTCGTTTTGATCGTGGGAATGCTGGTTTTGCCCCTTGCTATGCCGGGTATGTACTGGCAGAGAGTGGTCTCCATTGTCTGCATATATGCTATTCTGGCATTGAGCTTTGATTTTCTGGCCCATTTTGTCGGACTCGTCTCCCTCGGTGGAGCCTTTTTTATCGGGGTGGGTGGATATATCACGGCCATCCTGAATACCAGTTTCGGAATGCCTCCCTTGCTCAGCGTCCCTATCGCGGCGGTGGCCGGTGGGCTCATCTGTACCGTGCTCCTCTTGCCCTGCCTGCCCCTGCGGGGCGTCTATTTTGCCATCGTGACCCTCATGTACCCCCTTGCCATGGGCAGGATTATCGAGGCCCTGGATATCCTCGGGGGAACCGATGGGATCATGGGGCTGGAAAGCTTTCCGAACCGTTGGGTGGAACAATATCTGGTGATCGTCATGGTGCTTGTGTTCCTCTTCGGCTTGAGGCGACTGGTGAACCAGGACATCGGGCTGGTATTTCGTGCAGTGAAAGATAATGATCAGGCGGTGAAGGCTTCTGGAATGAGCATCACCTTTTACAAGGCCATCGCCGTATTCATAGCTTCCGGTATGGGGTGTCTGGGTGGAGCCTGCCTGGTTCACATTTATATGTGGTCAGGCATTTCTCTTTTCGCGCTCGACTTTTCAATCCTTCCCATCGCGGCAACGGTTATCGGGGGGGCGGGGACCCTGGTGGGGCCGGTGCTGGGTTGTTTTATCCTGGTTCCCATTTCCGAACTCCTGCGGGCCTTCGGAACTCTTCGCATTGTGTTCTATTCCCTGATACTGGTGGGGTTCATTGTAGTGAGGAGTGAGGGGATTATGGTGTACGGCCAGCGGAAATATCACCAGTTTCAACGGTGGGTGAAGGTATGAGTGATGAACCGATACTGCAGGTGATCGAAGTTACCAAGACATTTGGAGGAATCCTGGCCTTGAACCGGGTGAGCTTTGATGTCGCTGAGGGAGAAATTCTAGGTATTATTGGTCCGAATGGCTCCGGGAAGACCACGGTGGTCAATTGCATAACCGGCTTCATCAGGATGAGCTCAGGGAAGGTCATTTTCCAGGGAAAGGATATCAGCGGAAAGCCACCCCACAAGATTGCTGATAGGGGCCTCACACGCACCTTCCAGATCATGCGGCCCTATTACAGCCTGGCGGCCTATAAGAACTTGGTGATTCCCCTGTTTTCTCCACGGGCCAAACGAACGGGAGGCTGGCGGGGTGGCGGCAAACTGGGCGACAGGGATACGGTGGGGATCGATATACTGGAGGAAATAGGATTCGAGAGAGATTCCTATGTTCCTTACAAGCTCGCTTCTACTCTTCCCACGGGATATTTGAAACGCCTTGAGTTGGCTCGATGCCTTGCACTGAAACCGGAAGTGATCATCTGTGACGAGATTTTTTCGGGATTAAGCATGAGCGAAATAGCGAGCATGGTCCCCCTTATCGAGCGCCTCCAGATGGACGGCATAACCCTGGTCATGATTGAACACCGGCTTCGTGAGCTTTTCCGGGTCGCCAACCGGGTTATGGTCCTGAATTTCGGCGAGAAAATTGCCGAAGGCAGCCCCGATGAAGTCATGGCGAGCGAAAAGGTCAAAGAGGCCTATTTTGGATCTGAAGACGTGGAGGAGGTCATGAATCATGCTTGAGGCCAGCGGATTGATGGTCTTCTACGAAAATATGCTGGCGCTCAACAATGTGAGCATCGGGTGCCACGAGGACTCCATCGTGGGGATATTCGGGGCCAACAGCGCGGGAAAATCAACACTCATGTACACTCTTTCCGGGATTATGAAGGACATCAAGCGGAAGGAAGAAATGGCTGGGGGGGAACGCATCACGGTATTGGGAGAGATACGCTACCTGGGAAATGATATCTCAGACTTGAAACCAAGCCTTCGGGCAAAAATGGGGATTATTCTCTGCCCCGAGCGGCGCAGGATTTTTCGAGAGAGCAGTGTTCTTGAAAACCTGCGCATCGGCGCATACCTCGCACCCTCATCCAAGGCCAAGGAGACCCTTGAGTATGTTTTCGAAGTCTATCCTGCGCTCAAGAAGTTGAGGAAAAGAATAGGCGGCTTTCTGAGCGGTGGAGAGCAGCAGATGCTGGCCATCGGGCGTGCCCTCATGGCCCAACCCAGGCTCCTCCTTCTCGATGAACCGCTTCTCGGCCTGAGCCCCTTGATTCAAACGATCCTGGTTCGTTCCACCAGGGAGATCAGAGATAAAAAAGGGATCTCCATTATCGTGACAGAGCAATACGCAAGACCGGTTTTGCCGATCGTTGATTACGCGTTCATCCTGGAAAACGGGGCCGCTGTAATGGAAGGGACCCGGGATGAACTCTTAAGCAATCCGGATGTCCGGTCGGCCTATTTCGGGGTTTGAAAGAGAAAAGTCATGGGGAGCAATGAGAGAATGCTGGAAAAGGAACTGACATTTAGCCGGTTTGACGCCATGAGCGAAAGATATCCGGACAAGCCTGCGGTCATATACCTTGGAAAGCGATTCTCATATGCCCGTCTCAGGGATTTGAGTGAAAAGTTCGCTGGTTCCCTTGTTGATATGGGTGTCAAGAAGGGGGACCGGGTCATGATTTATATCTCCAACTGTGTCCAGTGGTTTATCACCTTCCTTGCAGTCCAGAAGATCGGTGGAGTCATCGTCCCTGTCTCCCCCATCTATACATCGTTCGAGATCGAATACATGATCAATGATTCCGGCGCCAAGACAATCATCTGCCAGGATACGAATTTTTGCTACGTGAAGGAGGTGATTGACCGGACTGCGCTGGAGAGAGCAATTGTGACGAACCTGTCTGATCTCCTCCCCTTCTGGAAAAGAACCCTGGGCCTCCTTTTTGACAAAATCCCACGCGGTAAGGTGGATCATGATGAACGGATTTTTTCCTTCAGGGCCCTCCTGAAACATCGCCCATTTTTTCCAAAGGCGGCAATGGACCCCCGGGAAGATCTGTCCTATATCCTCTACACCGGGGGAACAACCGGCTTTCCGAAAGGGGTGCCCGGGAATCACCTGGGAATGACTTCGTATGTCAACGATGTTACGGAGGATGTAGCCGGGAATTATCTCAAGGAAGGAGACGACGTCTATATCGCTGTAAACCCCCTTTTTCATATTATGGCTCTGGGTTTGAGCATGGCCCTCGGGTTGAACAAGGGAAATACCATCCTCCTGATGCCTGTCCCCCAGGTTGACGCCATCTTGGAAACAATTCAGCGATATCGAGTGAGGTGGTTTCTGGGAGTTCCGGCTTTGTACCGAATGATCCTGGAAAATGACCGACTGGAACGGTATGATCTGAGCTCATTGCGTTATTGCTATTGTGGTGGAGATGTCCTGCCCCTGGAAGTCTTCAATCGATGGGAAGCACGCTTCGGTATCCCCATCTACCAGGTATATGGCTCCACGGAAGCCGGCCATGTCACGTACAGTCGCATCGACAGGAAACCCAAACCGGGAAGCATCGGGATGCCCCTCAAGAGCCGGGAGTGTATTGTGGTTGATCCTGAAACCCTGAGTCCTGTGTCGCAAGGGGAGAGCGGAGAACTTCTGGTCACTTCTCCCTATACCATAAAGCAATACTGGAACAAGCCCGGTGAGACCGAGCGAGCGTATGTGCATATTGACAGAAAGATTTACTATAGGATGGGTGATTTTGTTCGTCAGGACGAGGATGGCGAACTTGCTTACGTGGAACGTTCCGCCGACATTATCAAGCACAAGGCCTATCGGGTATCTGCGTCCGAAGTGGAAGCAGTCCTGCAGGATCATCCCACGGTGATTGGTGCCTGCGTCGTGGGGGTGCCGGACCAGAAGGTGGGGGAACGAATCAAGGCCATTGTCGTACTGAAGGAGGATGCGAGGGGTGTGGGTGGCGCTGAACTGCTCAAGTGGTGCCGGGATCACCTTGCATCATACAAGGTCCCCAGTTACATCGAATTCCGCGATATGCTCCCCAAGTCCAAGGTGGGAAAGCTGTTGCGGCGGGAGATCAGGGACGAGGAGCGCCGCCGGATGGATGAGTAACACGGGAGATCATTCAGCGGTTTCAAAGGCCCAATTAGGGGGGCGCAGGATATGATGTCTTCTTTTAGTTACCGGCGGGAGGGCTTCATATTTTTGTGACTTATCTATGGGGGAAACCGCAGCCAGGTCCTCAGGGTGTTTTTTCTGAGGACTGGAATGCGGAGGGGGCAAGGCTCCCCCGTGGATAAGTCACAAAAAATACCAGCCCGGGAGACTCGTAATCGAAAAGAAGACATCATATCCTGCGCTTGCTGCTATCAGGTACACTCTTGCAGGGTGAATGCGCTAATCCCTGGAGTTTTTGGAGATTGTGAATGACAGAAAGTGTTTTGAAGAACAAGCGATTGCTTGCAGTAGATGACGAACCCGACGTGCTCGAAAGCCTGGCCGAACAGCTGGAGGATTTTGAAGACCTCGTCCTGGATACGGCAACCGATTTCGAGACGGGCTATCATCTGCTCAGGTCATGGACCTATGATCTTGTCATCCTGGATATCATGGGTGTCCGCGGCTTTGATCTCTTGAATGCGTCTGTTTTCCTGGGATTTCCAACCGTCATGTTAACCGCCCACGTCCTCTCGGTCCGCGCCCTCAAGAAATCCATTGAGATGGGGGCCAGGGCCTACATCCCGAAAGAGAGCATGGGAGATATCGTGCAGTTTCTGGAAGATGTTCTGACGCTTGACAGGCGTTCCGGATGGAAGAAAGTATTCGAGCGGTTGGGAGGTTTTTTCAACAAGAAATTCGGCCCCCACTGGCAACGGGATAAGAGCACCTTCTGGGAGCAGGTTGCGTCAGGAAAGTATGATATCGGCCCGGTCATCCTGAAAAAATAGCAGGTTTCTCCACGCGGGTTTCGCCGCTGCACCTTACCGGTCCCCGTCTCTTGTATTTTCCAGGAGCTTTTTCGACCCAGCCTCCTGTTTTTTTTCTCTTTCCACATGGAAGATAGTGCCGCCAACCGGACCGAAAGAAAGGAGCAGAATATTGAGGCCGGGAATGAGAAAGGGCAGGCCGAAACCCAGGTGAAAGAGGAGATTCTTGAGGAGGAAACGGAACCTGTCCCTGAACCGGCCCATTCGTCTTGCCTGCACAAGATCCGTATTGTCCCAGGCAAGAAAAATGATAGCGGTCCCCGTAGACAGAATCATGATGATGGGGCCAATTGGGGTAACCCATCCAAGGGTCATGACGATAAGGGAAATGAGAACCGGGATGACCGTCCGTGGCACCTCCTGTCTTACCAGGGTGAAGAAGAGTTGAAGAAAGGGTATTTTTGTCGACTCCCTGACCGTGCCGGTCAATAGCTGTTCCGTGACCCTGGACATAATGTCCATAAGGATGACGGCAAAAAGGATCTGGGCGAGGAGATAGGAAATGATTGCCGAAATTCCCACCAGCAAAAAGGAGAGAAACCAGGACACCGTATACCACAGCCAGACAATGAGATGGCTTTCCGGCTTTTGCCAGATGAGATTCAGGATTTCCCCGTGATAGAAAAGGATGATCCAGGCCGCGACAATGGTCACCACCAGGATGACGAAAAAACGGATCACTCCGAGAAGAAGAAGTTTCGGGGTTCTGAGCCCCAACAAGAGCCCCCGGATATTACAGAGAATGCCATTTAGAATATTCATATCTTTCCCCCTAACTTCATTGGGCCGTCAGTTTGTAATCAAACTGTGCCTTCACATGCAGTCTGGCAACGGACACGGATGAGGGAAAGGCGGGAAAGGGCGCTGCTGATCGCACGGCCCTCATTGCCTCCCTGTCCAGCATGCCGATCCCGGAGGGCTCCAGGATGCGGAGATCCACCAGCGCTCCCTTCCGGTTGAGCGTGAACAGGAGCAGGAGCTTTCCTTCCAGCAGGTTTTCCCGTGCCTTGGGGGGGTATTTCCAATGGCTCATCAGCCTTGTCTTGATGATTCCGGCGTAAGAAGCATACCGCTTGTCACTGGTATCAAGAGAGATGGTATCCTCGGTATCCTCGCTTGGTTTTTGGGAAAGCGGGTTTACCTTGGCCAGATTTGTCTCTCCGCCGGTCCCTGTTTCCAAGGGGTCCACGGGTGGCCGGACGAGTTCAACCCGGTAGGCTTGGGAGGATTCAAACGTCCAGCGAAGGGGAAAGGCCTTCTGGACAGCCAGCACGATGCCCAAGTGGCACGCAAGAGATATTACCAGGCTGAGCCTCATGACCACCTTGCCCGTATCGCGGTCAAAAAGCCCTTTAGGTATTCGAAGGATTTTCCGGACCATTAACCCACCAGTCTGTTTTTTTCTCAAACCACCAGTCGGTGCTGTCTGTTTCCATGATTTCAGCGGCCAATCGTTTTGCCCCAGCGCTCATGAGCCTTTTTAAGGCGTAAGAGAGCCATTCTTCGGCGTAGGGGTTGCCGAGATCTTTTTGTCCCTTCAATTCAAGGATCAGGTCCAGCTGGTCAGCATCTTTTGCCAGCCGGGCTTCGACGGTCTCCACTTGATTGAATTCCTGTATCAACTGCAAAATCTCCTCACCGAACCCAAGACCCTGTGCCAGGTCAGCGGCGGCCTGCTCCTCCGCTACCTGGACGTATCTCTTGTTCACATAATTTTGGTCCCCGGTCCTTGCCTCGGGAAGATCATGAAAAAGGCACATCAGCATGACCTTTTGACGGTCGGCGGTGGAATCACTCGCGGCCAGGACATAGCCGATAACCGCGGTCCGGAAGGAATGGTCGGCCACCGATTCACCTCCAGAACCGAGAAACTGGTACCCGCTCCGCGGCGTTTTCTTGAGCATACCCACTTCAAAGAGGAAATTGGCAATATTTTTCATCATGACTTTTCAATAGGGACATGGAACTGAAAAGTCAAGGGAGTTTTCTGCCCGGAAAAGACAGCACCCTCTCAAAAGTGTCGGAAGAAAAACTCTCCCACCCCACCGTTGCTGCAGAGCTGTAGGTGCTCCACTAGCCTTGATTTCTTTTGCCGGAGTGTTTAAGATAAAAAAGAAGAAATATGAGGCAGAAAGCATGAATGACGAGCATTCCGGAAATATGAAGATTCATGTCTACCCTGATCCTGTGCTGAGGGCCAAGGCCGAGGCTGTCCTGGATATTGACGGCGATACCCAGGCCCTCATAGACGGGATGATCAGGACCATGTATTCCGCTCCCGGCATCGGCCTTGCGGCAAACCAGGTGGGAAATCTGACCCGTGTGATTGTGTTTGACCGGCATCCGGGAGAAGACGACAAGACACCTTTCGTTCTCATCAACCCAGAAATTGTGGATGGCGAAGGGAAGGTCGTCCATGAAGAGGCCTGCCTGAGTGTCGTGGATTTCTCAGCGGAGGTGAGCAGGATGGCACAGGTGAGCGCCAAGGGCTTTGACCGGGAGGGGAAACCGGTAAGCATCGACGCGGAAGGACTCTTGGCCATCTGTCTGCAGCACGAAATTGATCACCTGGATGGTACCCTCTATATAGATCATATCAGCGGCCTCAAAAGGGCCCTCTATAAGAAAAAATTGAAAAAGAGACGGAAGTGACCGTGATTTCAAGAGAACCACCTATGAATCCCCTGGAGACGAAACACCTGCCCGAAAAGCCGAGGGTCATTTTTTTTGGAACGCCGCCCTTTGCCGTGCCGACCTTGAAGAGCCTTGTTGGGAAGGGGCACAAGGTCCTAGGTGTGGTTACACAGCCGGACCGGCCCAAGGGAAGGGGAAGAAAACTCATGTCCCCGCCGATTAAACAGGCGGCCCTTGAGCTTGGCCTGCATATAATGCAGCCGGAAAAGGCATCTGACCCTGGCTTTTGTTCCCGAATCGCCGCCCTGTTGCCGGACCTGCTTGTGGTTGTGGCGTTCGGACAGATTTTGAAGGAAAACCTGCTTGAGATTCCCATGTGGGGCGCGCTCAACATCCACGCGTCGCTCCTCCCCAGATACCGGGGAGCAGCCCCGATTCAGTGGGCCGTGCTTAACAATGAACCCCGGACGGGCCTGAGTGCCATGCGAATGGATGAAGGACTTGATACCGGGCCTGTCCTGTACCAGGAAGACATTCCAATACCTGAGAACGAAACCGCGGGAGAGCTGCATGACCGGTTGTCAAGCATGGCCGGCACGTTTATTCTAACGGTCCTGGAAGATTGGACAAAGGGGGAGCTCAACATAAAGGAACAGGACGATTCTCTGGCGACCTATGCCCCCAAGATTGAACGGCACATGGCCCTGATAGACTGGAGCAGGTCCGTAGCCGCGATTCACGGGCAAATCAGGGCCTTTGATCCGTGGCCGGGGGCGACCACAACTCTGGCAGGGAAACAGCTCAAACTTTTTTCTTCGCGCATGGTCCCTGGGGACGTGCAGGGTGGTGTGCCGGGAAGGGTAGCCAAGACAGGTAACACGGGTATTGTGGTGGAAGCCGGGGACGGCCTGATTGAGGTAGGGGCACTCCAGCATGCCGGGAAGAAGAGGCTTCCGGCTAATGAATTCCTACGGGGGTTCCCCCTGGCAGAGGGGATAGTCCTGGGTGAATAGGGACATGAATCCGAGGAATCTGGCACTCCAGGTGCTGAACAAACTGGACCATCATTCGGGTCATCCTGGATATTCCTTGGAGCGTGTCACTCAAGGCGACATGAGGTTCTCCGACAGGGACAGGGCCTTCGCGGTGAATCTGGTCCAAGGCGTTTTGAGGTGGCGGCTTCGCCTGGACTGGATCCTTCAACAGACCATTCGATTTCCATTCAAGAATATCCGGCCGGATGTCCTGAACGTGCTTCGTCTTGCTCTTTACCAGATCTTTTTTCTGGATCGAGTCCCGGATTCGGCGGCCGTGAACGAAGCAGTCAAGCAGGTCAAACGCATGGCCGCAAGCCATGTGGTGAGATCGGTCAATGGTATTTTGAGACAAGTGTGCAGGGAGAAAGAAAATGTTTCTTTCCCGGGCCGCTCTCCTGAACTCATACGACATCTCTCAATCCACTACTCTTATCCTGAATGGCTTGTCCTCAAGTGGGTGCGGGAAATGGGAGAAGCCGATGCGGAGAGGCTTTTGATAGCCGGGAACAGTATCCCTTCGCTTGTTGTCAGAACCAACACGTTAAGGATCGACCGAGCTCGACTGATCGCTTCCCTCAAGGAGGAAGGCGTCTCGGCCACGCCCACCAATCTTTCTCCGGAAGGCCTGCTTCTTGCTGATATGAAGGGCCCGCTTGACCGTTTATCATCGTTTCAATCAGGCCTTTTTCAGGTCCAGGGGGAAGCAGCGCAGGTATGCTCCCACTTCTTGTCCCCGCGGCCGGGGGAGACAATCCTGGATGTCTGCTCAGGCCTGGGTGGAAAGAGCACACACATGGCTCAGCTCATGGAGGACAGGGGGCTGATTGTCGGGATTGACAGGAACCGGCAAAAACTGTTAAAGCTGACTGAGAACTGTGGGCGGCTGGGTATCCACCTGGTAAAGTCTCTGGCGGGTGATGTGGAGCGGGATCTTCAGGCGTTATTGAAATCTTCCTTTGACCGGATTATGGTAGACGGTCCCTGTTCTGCGCTTGGTGTTATATCGAGGCACCCCGATGTGAAATGGAACCGGGAAGAAAGGGATCTCATCCGCCTTGGAAAACTACAGGAACGCATCTTGAACAGGACACTTCCGCTTTTGCGGGCGGGCGGGAATATGCTCTATGTGACCTGTACCCTGTCACGGGAAGAAAATGAAGGTGTCGTGGAAGGTTTTTTGCAGAAGAACAAGGGGGTGAAACTTGTGAATCTCCGGAAGAGTGGACCTGGATGTGCCCGGGATCTCGTGGATGAAACAGGATTTATGAAATCATTTCCGCATGTTCACGGGATAGACGGGTTTTTTGGTGCACTCTTTGAAAAAAGGGCCTGATTCCCCATTGATCAATCGACAACAGGGAGAAAATTACATGGGAAAAATAGCACCTTCAATCCTTTCCGCCGATTTTTCCCGGCTTGGCGAAGAAGTCCGGGCGGTGGAGCAGGCGGGAGCGGATTATATACATATAGATGTCATGGACGGCCATTTTGTACCGAATATCACCATCGGCCCCATGATCGTGAAGGCCGTCAGGAAGATGACCCAATTGCCGTTGGACGTACACCTGATGATCTCGGACCCTGATCGTTTTCTTGATGAATTTGCCAAGTGCGGGGCAGATATCCTCACCGTGCACGCGGAAGCCGTAATCCATATGCACCGGACAATCCAATTTATCAGGAGCCTGGGTGTTCGGGCCGCGGTTTCCCTGAATCCCGCCACACCGCTGGATGTTTTGGAATACGTCCTCGAAGATCTGGACATGGTGCTCCTGATGACGGTGAACCCGGGGTTTGAAGGACAGAAGTTTATCCCTTCCGTTCTTCCCAAGATCACCCGGTTGCGAGAGATGGCGGTTGCGCGGGGGTGCTCCCTGGAAATAGAAGTGGACGGGGGCATTGGTCCGGACTCCATCGCCCGAGTATCATCTGCAGGGGCAGACGTGTTTGTGGCCGGTTCAGCCATCTTCTACAGCGAGGATTACGGGAAGACAATCCACCAAATGAGAGCCAATATGGCAGTACTATAGAAGTTTATTTTTTATCCAGCTTAATCAAATTTTGAAGGGGATTAGTAATCTCAAGAATTAGAGGCTATGCTCCTTTTTCTCCGATTCGAAGTCTCCCGGTTTGCTCTTTTCAGTGACTTATCCACGGGGGAGCATTGCCCCCTCCGCATTCCAGTTCTCAGGAAGAAACGCCCTGAGGACCTGGCTGCGGTTTCCCCCATAGATAAGTCACGAAAAGAGGAAGCCCTCCCGCCGGTCACTCAGAAAAAAGAGCATATCCTCTCTGTGCTTCAAGCAAATGGTGACTTTCAAAGTAAGCAAGAGTGCGATGAACGAGTTTTTTTTTGACTCGCTGTTTGATTTTCGCTAGTATAAAAACAAATGCGAACCGGTGGAGGGATGTCCGAGTGGTTTAAGGAGGCGGTCTTGAAAACCGTTGTCCCGAGAGGGACCGTAGGTTCGAATCCTACTCCCTCCGCCAGGCCTTGTGGCGGTGAGTTATAAGGATTCGCGTGATATTGCTTCAACAGAATTGATAGGTGAATGAAGTGATCAGCTAACGGCCAATAGCCGAATGCTGATGGCTTTTGATTTGCGGAGAGATGGCCGAGTCGGCTGAAGGCGCTCGCCTGCTAAGCGAGTAACGGGAGAAATCTCGTTCGAGGGTTCGAATCCCTCTCTCTCCGCCATTTTTATGTCCATAAGTTGATCTGGGATGGAAGACATTGCTGTCTTTTCCCCCATTTCACCCGGAACATATGGAGCGTTTGCTTACTGACCGGCGAAGGAATAGGGAAAAGACGAAGCCCTCCCGACAGTCAAGAAAGTAAGCCCCCCTGGTTCGCGGAGCGGCAGGATAAGGCTCTTGATTTGTTGAGCATGGATAGTGACCGATAATGGTATCTTCTTTCGGGAAACTGGTTATCCTCTCCAAATGGCTGTTTACCAATCAGCCCACCACGGCAGCCATTGATATCACCCATCGATGCAATCTTCATTGCAGCCACTGCTATTGGTGGAAACAGGAGCACCCCGGGGAACTGGATGACTCAGATATGATTTGGCACATGCGGTCGCTCCGGGCAAGGGGCCTCAAGGCTGCTATCCTCTATGGGGGAGAGCCGACCTTACGGCCGGACGTGTGCCGGGCGGCGGGTGAGATCTTTGATGCTACGCTCGCCTTCACCAATGGCACAAATGGGTTTCCAGCGCTGCCTAATGGGCAATGGATCCTCTCACTGGACGGTCCGAAGGAAATCAATGATGCTATCCGGGGAAAAGGGGTATACGATCTGGCCGTTCAAAATCTGCGACGCGCCATACGTCCCCCGATTGTCCACATGACCATCTCCCGGTTGAACCGGAATTGCGTCGAGGATTTTGTCAGGGAAATGCTGACATTACCAATAAAGGGAGTGGGGTTTTCTTTTTTCACCCCCAATGTGGGAGAAGACGACGGTCCGGCACTTATCCTCCAAGAGCGGGATAAAATTGTTGAAGAACTACTCCGATTGCGATCAAGGTATGGGAATAAGGTTGGATTTACACGCGCAATGGCTCATCAGCTGAAGAGCAACGGGGCTTTTCGGGAATGGAACGAGTATGCAGCATGTCCGGTAAGCAGGAGAGTACGGTGCTATCAATCGGACGGGACAATCAAGGCCTGTACCTACGGGAATGATGCCGATTGTTCCCGGTGCGGATGCGCCGCGGTGGTGGCGTTTAGGGGGGCATTCAACCCGGTTGATTTGGAGACAATCGGGGTGATTGTGGGGCTGGTTTTTCCCGGTTTCATGCCGTTTGGAAAGGGAAACAGAGCTTTCTTTCACTTCCATCCAGATAGCACAGAGCAGGCTACGAAATTGTAGCGGTCGAGGAGTAAGGATACATGGAACAAAGAGGAGACACGGTTTCCTTCAATGACAAAGGATCTCTTGTTCAGTGTGCAGAGTGTCGACGTTTCAGGTATTTTTCAAACAGCAAAGGCCATAACAGCCCACAGGCCCTTGGTGAATGCCGCTCCGATCCATGGGATGGGAACAGGGGGCAGTGGGCACAGCTGCACCACCCGTGCAAGGATTTTGTCAAGAGGGAAACAAATCCTGTTCAGGCAGATGGTGGATGACCAACGATTCTAAAATTTGAAGCACCTGAGCCAGTTTCAAAATGTTTCCCGCTTCCGGCGGGATTCGAGGTCAGGTCGAAGATCCCGGACTTTGAGCCTGACGCAGAGATCGGGCAAAAGGGGACGTTTTGAAACTGGCTCACCTGTGGTGCGCGTCGATCTTTCTCCCTTATGAGGAGCTATTGACTTTTTTCCAGACGGGGCCTTCTCGGGTATCAAAGACCTCGATACCCATTTCCAGCAACCGTCTACGGAGTTGGTCGGCGCGTTCCCAGTCCTTGCTTTTTCGTGCCTCCTCCCGCTCTTGCACAATAGCCTCTACGGGTGCATCTGCCTCTTCCGGTTCCAGCCGTAGTACTCCGAGGACGGAATCAACCTGTTTGAGTGCGTCAAGGATGTTTTCTCGGTCCCTGTCTGCCATGCCTTTTCGATCCATGATTCGATTGATCTCCCGGGTGAACTGAAAAAGAGATGCCAGGGCCGAGGCAATATTAAGATCATCATCCATGGCATCGTTGAATCCGCGTCGGAGATCGTAGGTCCTCTGATCCATTTCAGGGTCCGGGGGTCCTTTGGAGCATCGGTGCACTTTCTGGACAAAATAATCCAGGTGATGCAGCGTGTTCCTCGCCGTGTCGAGCTTTGTCCAGGAAAAATAGAGCGGCTTGCGGTAATGACGGCTCAGGAGCCAGTACCTGATCTCTCTTCCCGAGCAGCCATTGCGAAAAAGGTCCTTCAAAGTCAACTTGCCATTTTTCTCGGAAGAGGTTGTTTTTTTGCTGTTCATGCGTACAAGTTCATTGTGCAGCCAGTAGTTGGCCGGAGTTTTTTCCGTCAGGGCCTTAACAATAGCAATGGTATTCTCGTGGTGCGGAAAAATAAGGTCTGTCCCACTCGTGTGGATGTCGTAAGGTGCCCCCAGATGGTGCAATGCCATTGCGGAACACTGCAGGTGCCATCCTGGGCGGATATTTCCCCACTGGGTCTGATAAAAAATGCCTTTCTTGAGCTCGCTGAGGGTTGACCGTTTTAACAGGGTAAAATCCCTCGGGTTCTCCTTTTCATACTGATCCAGGTCCACGGTTTTCCCTATTTTGATCTTATCCAGATCTATTTTGGAAAGATGTCCATACTCCCTGAAGCGAGAGATATCAAAATAGATGGACCGAAACTTTTCGTAGGCATACCCTTTTTCAAGGAGCTTCTGGGTGAGATCGATCATTTCTTGTACATAGAGGCTGGCCTTCGGGTATTCTGTTGCTTCTAGAATATTCAACCGTTTGATATCGTGAATAAAAGAATCGTAGTATTTCTCTGTAAATTCGGATAATGATACTCCGGATTTTTCCGATCCCTCAATGGTCCTGTCATCCAGATCAGTCACGTTCATGATATGTTTGACCTGGAATCCTTTGAGCAGGAGATATCTCTTCACGAGGTCTGCAAACACGAAACGCCGGCACTGGCCGATATGTATTTCCTGGCAAAGGGTGGGTCCGCAGGTGTACATGGATGCTTGGTCTTCTCGGATGGGCAAGAAGTCTTCCTTCCTGCGGGTAAGGGTATTATACAGGCGGAGGCCACACTTTTTCCGGGCCGTGTAGAGAGGCGTGCTCAGGTATCGTTCTCCACCGTCCGGCAGGATAACCACCAAGCGGCCGGCCTCCATCTCTCCAGCAACTCTGAGAGCGGCTGCCATGGCCGCTCCTGAACTCATACCCACGAAGATTCCCTCTTTTCTTGCGAGAAGTCGCGCTGTTTGAAAAGCCTCTTCATCCTCTATGTTCACGACGCGAGCCAGTCGCTTTTTCTCGAAAATCCCGGGTTGATAAGATTCCTTCATATTTTTCAGACCCTGAATTTTGTGCCCGAGATAAGGTTCCACGCCGATGATTTTCACTCCCGGTTTGATCTCCTGAAACCTTCTGGCCAATCCCATAAGGGTTCCCGTCGTGCCCATCGTCGCTACAATGCTATCCAGGTCGCCTCCTGTCTGTTCCATGATCTCCGTGGCGGTACCGTGATAGTGGGCTTTCCAGTTGGCCTCATTGTTGAATTGATCAGCCAGCCAGTATTTCTCCGGCTCTTCTCTCACGAGCCGGTACACGTACTCGATCGCTCCGTCCGTGCTGAGACGGGCTGGAGTAAACACGATTTCTGCACCCAGGGCTTTCAGGATCTTCACGCGTTCCTCGCTGACGGATTCAGACATGGTCAGGAGGATATGGTAGCCTTTGACGGCGGCGACCAGAGCGAGCCCGATCCCGGTATTTCCACTGGTTGCCTCCAGGATGGTCTTCTCCCTGGTGAGTTCACCTTTCTGTTCAGCCTCCTCAATCATATACAGGGCGGGACGATCTTTTACTGATCCTCCCGGATTGAAGGATTCCAGCTTGGCGAAAATCTCCACACCCTTTTTCTCGAACAGGTTCCTGACAGGTACGAGTGGGGTATTCCCGATCTGTCCGAGGATATTTTCGTACTGCTGACTCATTGTCTTGTTGTTCTTCATTTCCGTTTTTCCCTTATGCCGTATGCCCTGGGCCCTGGTTTTGGATAGTGGTACGGGTAGGCACAGGCACAGGATACTATAATAATTGCACCGCATTTGCAATGGGATTCATAGGGCTGATACGCCTTGACGTCAACCTGTGTTCCTGATAGGTTTCACCCAAAGCATATCCTGTAGGGCAATGAATCAACCTTTGACATCAAGGTAAGCGAAAATTGGCAAGGCAAGGAGTGGTGAAATGAAGATTCTGGTTACGGGCGGTGCCGGTTTTATCGGGTCAAATGTGGTGGACGGCTACATCGAGGAGGGCCACGAGGTAATCGTAGTAGACGATCTTTCTTCCGGGAAACGATCCAATGTGAATCCCCGTGCAACGTTTTATGAAGTAGATATCCGTTCCCGGGAATTGGAGAAGGTGATGGAAAGGGAAAAGCCGGAGATCATCAATCACCATGCGGCCCAGATCAGTGTCCCGGCTTCTGTCTCCAATCCCATGCTTGATGCGGATATAAATATCCGGGGATTCTTGAATGTCCTCCAGGGTGCTGTACAGTGGGAGGTAAAAAAGATCATCTTTATCTCATCGGGCGGGGCCATATACGGAGAGGCGGACGAATATCCCACCTCCGAAAAGTATCTCCCGAAGCCGCTCTCGCCCTATGCGGTTTCCAAGTATGCCTCCGAGCATTACCTTGCCTATTATCACCACCAGTATGGCCTGGAGTACACGGTTTTGCGCTATGCCAATATCTATGGCCCTCGCCAGATTGCGCATGGTGAGGCCGGTGTCGTAGCCATATTCATGGATAACCTGCTGAAAGGAAGGCCCTCCACTCTCTACCATTTCCGGGAAGATAAGGAAGGGATGGTGCGCGATTACACTTTTGTGGGGGATGTAGTGGAAGCAAACAAGCTGGCTTTGAGCAGGGGAAATCTGGACTGCTTTAACATCGGCACGGGCCGAGGGACCAAGACGCTGGAACTTTATGAAACTGTTTTTCAGGTCTTTCAGAAACTGAGCGAGAATTCATTGGAGTCATTGTCCATGCCTGTTCGCGCACTGGCCCGGCCGGGAGATCTGACAAAGAGCTGTCTGGTTGCCGAAAAGGCAAGGGAAATCCTGGACTGGAAACCCGATACTGAGTTTGAAGAGGGAATCCGGAAAACCTGGCAATGGAGGAGACGCCAACCGTCTTGATTCCCTCTGATTTTTTTCTCTCTCCCCACTTGACATTTCAAGGATCGATATTAGCTTTGCAGATAATGTTTTAGATCACCCCTGTAACATTTTGTGGTGTGCTGAGCCGGAATGTCTTGCGCCTTCCGGCAGGTGTTTGATGATATCTTAAATTTTAGGAGGAGAGGTAAGATGAAAGTAAGACCATTGTATGACCGTGTTATTGTCAAGAGAGTCGAGGAAGAAGGGAAAACAAAGGGAGGGATTATTATTCCGGATACGGCCAAGGAGAAACCGATAGAGGGAGAGATCGTGGCCGTTGGCAACGGAAAGATCCTTGAAAACGGGAAAATACAGCCCCTCGAGGTCAAGAAAGGTGATCGTGTCCTCTTTGGAAAGTACGCGGGCACTGACATAAAGATTGACGGGGAAGATCGCCTCATTATGAGAGAAGACGACATTATTGCCATCATAGGATAGGCTAGGCATTAGACTGGAAATCAACGATTCAAACAAATAATTTGAAGGAGGAAAGCAGGTATGGCAAAGGAAATCAGATACGACGCAAAAGCCAGGGAGTCCATATTGAAAGGTATTGACACCCTTGCCAATGCAGTCAAAGTCACGTTGGGACCAAAGGGGAGAAATGTGATCCTGGAAAAATCTTTCGGTTCACCCAACATTACCAAAGACGGCGTCACCGTAGCCAAGGAGATTGAACTGGAAGACAAATTTGAGAATATGGGTGCCCAGATGGTAAAGGAAGTGGCATCCAAGACCTCGGATGTGGCAGGCGACGGGACAACTACGGCAACAGTGCTGGCTCAGGCCATTTACCGGGAAGGATCAAAACTGGTAGCTGCGGGGATGAATCCCATGGCTATCAAGCGCGGGATCGAGAAAGCTGTCAAAACGGCTGTTGGGGAATTGCAAAAGCTGTCCAAGCCCACCAAGGACCAGGATGAGATTGCCCAGGTTGGGACCATTTCCGCCAACAACGATGAAACCATCGGGAATATTATCGCCGAGGCCATGAACAAGGTGGGAAAAGAAGGCGTTATCACGGTGGAAGAGGCAAAGAGCATGGAAACCACCCTGGAAGTGGTGGAAGGTATGCAATTCGACCGGGGTTACCTCTCCCCGTACTTTGTCACCGATCCGGAGAAGATGGAAACCAACATGAGTGAACCTTATATTCTCCTCCACGAGAAAAAAATCAGCAACATGAAAGACCTTATTCCCATCCTGGAGCAGATTGCCAAGATGAGTAAGCCCCTCATGATTATTGCCGAGGACGTGGAAGGAGAGGCCCTTGCCACCCTGGTGGTCAATAAGCTCAGGGGAACCCTGCAGGTGGTAGCCGTCAAGGCACCCGGTTTTGGTGACCGGAGAAAGGCCATGCTGGAAGATATCGCCATTCTGAGTGGTGGCAAGGTCATTTCAGAGGATCTTGGTCTGAAACTGGAAAATGTGACGTTAAATGACTTGGGGACCGCAAAGACCTTACGGATTGACAAGGACAATACTACCATCGTGGATGGTGGCGGCAGTCGGAGTGATCTTGAGGGAAGGGTCAAACAGATCCGGGCTCAAATCGATGAAACCACCTCTGATTATGACCGGGAGAAGCTCCAGGAGAGGCTGGCCAAGCTGATCGGCGGCGTGGCCGTTATCAATGTGGGAGCTGCCACTGAGACCGAGATGAAAGAGAAAAAGGCCCGTGTCGAGGATGCACTGAACGCCACGCGGGCGGCAGTGGAAGAAGGTATTGTTCCAGGAGGAGGCGTCGCCCTGCTTCGTTGCATTCCGGTCATTGGGAAATTAAAACTGGACGGCGAAGAACAGTCCGGCGTGAACATGATCCTTCGTGCCCTGGAAGAGCCCATCCGGCAGATCGCCAACAATGCGGGTGTTGAGGGCTCCGTGGTCGTGGAAAAGGTAAAAGATGGAAAAGGCGCCTTCGGCTACAATGCGGATACAGGAGCCTATGAGGACCTCTTGAAGGCCGGAATCCTGGATCCAACAAAGGTGACCCGGTTTGCCCTTCAGAATGCAGCCTCAGTCTCGTCGCTGCTGCTCACCACTGAAGCGATGATCGCTGAGAAACCGAAAGACAAAGAAGAAATGCCAGGCATGCCCGGCGGCGGCATGGGCGGCGGCATGGGCGGCATGGGCGGCATGATGTAATACTTTCCTGCTGCCACGGCTTGAGGAGCTTGCGAGCCGTTGCGGTCATGATAAAGAGAGATTGTGTCCGGAGGAGATTCCCTCCCGGATGCAGTCTCTTTTTTTTGGCTTTTATTTATTGGATCTGGTAAGAAGTGCCTATCCATTATGGATAGGCACTGAGGAGTGGAAAGCAAACCCGGGAGGGGAAGAGAGATGAATGCGCAGAATCGAACCATACTCGTAACAGGGGCCGCAGGATTTATCGGTTTTCACGTCGCAAAGAGACTCCTTGAAAGGGGAGATACGGTGGTGGGGGTCGATAATCTCAATCCGTATTATGATGTGCAGATGAAAGAAGGAAGACTGGCCATTTTGAGAAATTTTGGCCGGTTTTCTTTCTATCGGGAGGATATCCAGGACTTTGATGCGATGCAAAGGATATTTCAGAAGCATGAACCCGGGGTGATCTGCAATCTGGCGGCCCAGGCCGGTGTGAGATATTCGCTGAAAGACCCCTTTTCTTATCAGAAAAGCAACCTCGAGGGTTTTCTGAACCTCCTTGAACTGGCAAGGGCGCAAGGCGTGGAAAATTTTGTGTATGCTTCGTCTTCCTCGGTTTACGGGAACAACAAAAAAATGCCTTTCAGCGTTGAAGATCGGGTTGATACCCCGGTTTCTCTCTACGCCGCCACAAAAAAGGCAAATGAACTCATGGCTCATGCATACAGCCACTTGTACGGGATCCCCTGCACCGGTCTTCGTTATTTCACGGTATATGGCCCCTGGGGGCGCCCTGATATGGCCCTGTTCCTGTTCACTGATGCCATTTTGAACAACAGGTCCATCAATGTGTACAATTATGGAAAGATGAAGCGTGATTTCACCTATATTGATGATATCGCGGACGGAACCTTGGCGGCCCTGGATCGCCCGGTTCCCTACGAGATCTTTAATCTCGGGAACTCCAATTCAGTGGAACTTATGGACTTTATTGGTGCGCTGGAAGAGGAGCTGGGCAAGAAAGCGGAGAAGAATATGATGCCCATCCAGCCGGGAGATGTGCCGGAGACGTCGGCGGATATTGAAAAGACGAGAAAATTGCTGGGGTTTTCCCCGAAAACCCCCGTCAAAGTGGGTATCAGGAATTTTGTGGCCTGGTACCGGGAATATTTTAAGGTCTAAATGGGTCAGGATTGTTGGCGTTTGGCACGCAGTTGCTCTATTTTTTGAGCGAGGAGACTCAAATAGCGGGCCAATTCACCGGCGTTCTGGAATCGATCGGCCGGGTTTTTTGCCAGGGCCCGGTCAATCAGTTGCACACAAGGCCTGATAACCTTTGGATTTATCCCTTTTGGAGACGGATGCTTTGCCTGGGTTATCTGGTAAAAGAGTTCAGTCAAGGTCTTGCCCTTGAAAGGAAGTTCCCCGGTCAAGAGCTGGAAAAACACGACCCCAAGGGAAAAGATATCGGAACGCCCGTCGATTTTACGGCCATTGATCTGCTCAGGTGACATATAATTTGGCGTTCCCAGAATAATACCGGTCCTCGTCTGGGAACTGGAGACCGCTTTTGCGATGCCGAAATCGGTCACCTTGATGCCTCCGTCTTCCAGAACCATGATATTCCCCGGCTTGATATCCCGGTGAATGACGCCCTGCTGGTGGGCATAGTCCAGTGCTGCTGCTGTTTCCGAGACAATGCGCAGGACTTTCCCCAGCGGCAGGAGGGTGTCTTTTTGGCAATAGTGATCGAGATCTTTCCCATTCAGGAGTTCCATGGCCATGTATGTCAGTTCATAGTCTTCGCCCACGTCATAAATGGAGATGATAGAAGGATGGGAGAGCTTTCCGGCCAATTCCGCCTCTTTGAAAAAACGCTCCTTTACTTCACTAATCCGGTCGTCGTCAAATTCATCTGAAAAACGGATGGTCTTAATGGCTACGAGACGATTGATTTTTGGATCCCGTGCCTTGTATACCATTCCCATGGCTCCCTGCCCCAATTCATTAAGGATTTCGTACCTTCCAACCGTAGGTTTTGTTTCCAGGTCCTCTGAAAAGAGTATCTTGGCCTCCTTCTTGCCCTTGAACCCACCGGCAGGTAGTTCACCGTTAATTTTTCTCAATTTCGGGATTCGACTGCTGAGATCCCGGAAATCCTTTTCTCCCTTGTTGATGTATTCATAAACGGAAACGGCCTTGTTCACCATGCGCTTACGTTCGAAATCAAGTCCGAGGTTATAAAGGACATCCTTCATGGCGTCATCCAAGGGGCACTTTCTGAACTTCTCAAAGGCCAGGTCCAGCAACCCCTGACTCTGGAAACTCAGGCCCAGCATGCGATTGGTTTCAATGCTTTCCTTGGAAGTCCGTTCCATGGATCGTTCCCGGACAACGAAATCCCTCACCATGAAGAACGCATAGAGAGAGATGAGCGAAAGGGAGATGTATGTTATCTTGAACCAGCTGTCTGCTGCCACAAACAGGACGATACTGGTAACAAATAAGACGAACAACAAAGACATGGTAAAGGCCGTTCGACCCAGGTAACTGAGGCGGGGAATAAACAGAAAAGCAGCGGTTGCCAGGAGGATCAAGAGAAATGCCTCAAGAAAAAGCATTGCGGCGGGGCGCTTCAGATACCTTCCCTTCATGAGATCGTTTATAATGTTTGCGGCCAGTTCCACCCGGGGCATCTCAGGATCAACCGGGGTGTCGATTGCCGTACTGTTGTCTCCAGCAGTGAAGCCGATAAGCACAATCTTGCCGTCGAAAACAGCCGGAACTTTTTTCACCTTCAGAATATCCACAAAGGAATAGTAAGGAAAAGATCGCTGGGCACCCCGAAACTTGATAAATATTTGGCCATTTCTTGCTGGGATAACTTCGTGGGCAACAGTGATTGCGTTTTTGCCTATGCGCACTTGGCGCGGATCCTTTTTCAGATAGTCAAAGGCAATTATCAGCGGCATGGATGGAATGATGTTTCCGCGATAATCTATGAAGGGCAGGTGGACCTGACCGGCCTTTTCCTTCTTGGGAGGAAAATTGATGTGTCCCAGCCAGCGGGAGCTGCTCGAGAGCTCCGGGAAGGGGGCAATGAGCCGGTTGACAGAAATATACTCCTTCAGTTTTTTCCGGAGATTAGGAATGTTGATAACGCTCCTTGCGAGTGGCGCATCAGAGGAGAGAACCAGTTCGGTGTCATATCTGCCAAATGTTCCAAGGACCGGCAGGACAATGTTGCCTGCCTGTTTGATGGCCCGGGCGAGTTCTTTGTCTTCATCGAGCTGATTTTCAATC
>Ga0307419_10000181_pt1 | contig 28689 bp, 24 predicted proteins | sample SalMarWE160230MG_2_FD_202512 | JGI IMG/M metagenome (GOLD analysis project Ga0307419, IMG submission 202512) | Salt marsh sediment microbial communities from the Plum Island Ecosystem LTER, Massachusetts, United States - WE1602-30 | ecosystem: Environmental > Aquatic > Marine > Intertidal zone... | reverse complement strand
CAAATCTACACAGTTAGTGCCCTGACAGCAGCAATAAAATCCCTCCTTGAGGAAAAATTTGATTTTGTGTGGATAGAAGGAGAAATTTCAAACTTTGCCCACCCCTCCTCCGGGCACTATTACATGACCCTTAAAGATGAACGTGCCCAGATCAGGGCAGTCATGTTCAAAATGCAGACATATTATCTTAAATTTATGCCAGAAGATGGGATGAATGTAATTGTGAGAGGCAGAATAGGATTATATGAACCCAGAGGAGAATATCAAATTATCATCGATTATTTGGAGCCTCTGGGAGTGGGTGCACTTGCCGCTGCATTTGAACAGGTAAAAAAGAAATTATTCCTTGAAGGAGTATTTGACGAGGAGAAAAAAAGACCTATCCCGTTTTTGCCACAAAGAATTGCTGTAATCACCTCTCCTACAGGAGCAGCCGTGAGAGATTTCTTAAAAATTTCTTATCGAAGAATGCCTCCTCTGGATGTTACAATAGTCCCGGTCAGGGTCCAGGGTGGTGAGGCAGCAGCTGATATTGTAGAAGCGCTCGACATAGTAAACAGGGAGTTGAATGTTGATGTTATTGTCTTGACAAGAGGCGGCGGTTCCTTGGAAGACCTATGGCCCTTTAACCAGGAAGAAATAGCATATGCAATACGGCGCTCGACAATCCCTGTTGTCTCAGCAGTCGGTCACGAAGTAGATCTGACCATCTCTGACCTGGCAGCAGATCTGAGGGCGCCTACACCATCAGGTGCTGCTGAACTCGTTGTACCAGAAAAAGAAACCCTCGAGAAAAATATTACCAGTCTCGCGTTGAGGCTTGAAATGGCCCTCAATAGCACTATTGAAAGCATCAGAGATAAAGCAAAAAATCTATCCTCTCGAATAAAGGATCCGAGACGCAATCTTGCCGATATTTGGCTCAGGCTCGACGAAATATACAGCCGCTTACTCAAAGCAGGAGAAACCCATATTAATGATAACCTCACATATCTCAAGGCTATTAATGAAAAACTCGTGTTGAATAGTCCCTCTCATGCTATCACTATGCTATCTCAGGAATTGAACTTCCATAATCGTTCTCTTACTCAGGCCTTAAAGGGCTTCTTAGATAAAAGAGAGGGAAACATTCGCTCTATTAAGGATAGGCTGGATTCATTAAACCCTTTATCTATCTTGCAAAGAGGGTATAGTGTCACCAGAAAACTGCCTGAGATGAATATCGTTAAGGATTCTCGGCAAGTAAAAACTGGTGATGAAGTCAGCATCCTCCTTGCCAGGGGTAGTATCAAAGGCCTTGTAAAAAAGACTGAGAGGGAAGTGTAAATGGAAAAAAAATGGTATCTACTTCTTGCGGTTTTATTTTTCTTCTTTCTATTACCTGTAGAAACACGCCCTTCATCCGGTCTTGATGTTACCCTCACGCCATCCACAATCGGGCAGGGCGAAGTAGCCCTTTTATCTATTCAAAAATTAGGGAAAGTCAAACCCATGGTAACCTGGATGGGGAAAAAGATTACCCTTCTCTCAGATAATAAAAATGAGGCTTGGGTAGGCTTCATCGGGGCGGATTTGACTATAAAACCAGAAAGGTATAAAATTAAAACCACATTTTCTGATAGCGCCAAACCACATACAATAACAGTGAGCGTGCTCTCAAGGGATTATGGCAGTAGACGGCTGACTCTCCCAAAAAAAATGGTTGAACTTGATACTGCTACCCTCAAACGGGTAAGAGAAGAATCCAAAACGGTGAAAGGGCTTTTTATAAACTCTGGTAAAAATCCGTTATGGATGGGAAAGTGGATAAGGCCAGTGCCGGGCATGATTGTAAGCCCCTTTGGGTGTAGGTGCATCATTAATGGCATGGAAAGATCCCCACATTCAGGTGTTGATCTGAAAGCAGCAGAAGGTGATCCGATCAAGGCTCCTAATAGGGGAATAGTGGCCCTCGTGGCACATCATTTTTTTAGTGGTTTAAGTATAGTTATTGATCATGGGGGAGGCATCCAAAGCATGTACTTTCATTTAAGTAAGGATTTTGTGAAGGTAGGTCAGTTAGTGGAAAAAGGTACCATTATTGGGCTTGCTGGTTCTTCAGGCAGAGTCACTGGACCTCATCTCCACTTCGGTATAAGGCTAAATAATGGGCGGATTGACCCTATAGGACTAATCGAGATAAGTGGGAGATTAGAAAGATAATGAAAGAAAATAAATTCGAAGATGCGATGCGAGAATTGGAGGACATTGTAAAACAGTTGGAGAGCGGTGATCTGCCCCTGGAAGAATCGCTCAAGATCTTTGAGAAAGGGGTTACTTTATCACGATTTTGTTTTAACAAATTAGAAGAAGCAGAAAAAAGAGTGTCTATCCTGATTAAAGATGAAGGCGGCATGAAAAGAGAGCCATTTGAGTATGAGGCAACTGAAGGTATCCATAAAGATTAAACAATACCTTGATGAAAGAAAAATGCTCGTGGATAAGGCATTAAAAAAATTCATGCCCACACCATCCGGACTGGCGAGTGATGTTATCAGGGCAATGAATTATAGCCTCTTTGCCGGAGGAAAGAGAATCAGGCCGATTCTCTGCATAGCCGGTGCAGAGGCAGTTGGAGGATCTGTCGATAGTGTTGAGCCTGTTGCCTGCGCAATCGAACTCATTCATACCTATTCCTTGATTCACGACGATCTTCCGGTAATGGATAATGACGACTTCCGCAGAGGTAAACCCACAAACCATACGGTGTTTGGGGAGGCTGTAGCACTTTTGGCTGGAGATGGCTTGCTAACCCTCGCATTTAACCTGATGGCTGGCTATGGAGCAGAAAAAAGGGTTGAGAAAAAAGCGCTGTTACGGGTAATAGATTTGATTGCCTCAGCCGCTGGCTACAAAGGCATGGTAGGCGGGCAGGTGGTGGACATCACCTATGAAGGTAAAGAACCAGATGCTAATGTGGTGGAATACATCCACAGACACAAAACTGCAGCCCTTATAGCTGCCTCAGTTACAGCAGGAACCATTCTGGCAGGAGGCAATAAGGATGAGGAAAAATCTATCAACAGATATGGGCAGCAAATAGGATTAGCATTTCAGATAGCCGATGATATCTTAAACATAGAAGGCGACAAGAAAGTTATGGGCAAGGGGATAGGCAGTGATAAGGAGAAAGGAAAGATTACCTATCCGTCTGTCTTTGGAACCGCTGAGTCAAAAACTATTCAAAAAGAACTCATTGAGAACGCAATAGACTCTCTCAAAGGATTTGATACCAGAGCAGAACCACTCAGAGACCTGGCTCGATACATTATTGAAAGGAAGACATAGGAAGAGGAACGAGTAGGCAGTAAGGAATAGGCTGTAGACAGTAAGGATTGGGAATTGTGAATTAAGGAATTGAGGAATTTTTCAACGGACAACGGTCAACAGACAACAGACAACGTAAATAACATGAAACAAGAAAATAAAAATACGCAATTAACAAAGCCTTTCCTTAATCATATAAACAGTCCAGTCGATTTGAAAGGGTTAAAAATAGCCGATTTAGAGATACTGGCCAGTGAAATACGGGATCTTATTGTTGAAACGGTTTCACGAAACGGAGGACACCTGGCACCAAGCCTGGGTGTGGTGGAATTAACCATTGCGCTCCACTACGTGTTCAATGCGCCACACGATAAAATTATCTGGGATGTTGGGCACCAGGCATATGCCCATAAGATTATCACCGGCCGAAGGGAACGATTCCATACCTTAAGGAAACACAAAGGGATAAGTGGATTTCCCAAAAGAGAAGAAAGCCCTTACGATTCCTTTAACACCGGTCATTCTGGAACCTCTATCTCTGCTGGTCTGGGAATCACAATAGCCAAATCTATTAAGGGAGATAACAATAAGGTCATAGCAGTTATTGGGGATGGGGCAATGACTGCTGGTATGGCCTTTGAGGCCCTCAATCAAACAGGTCACACCGAGAAAGATCTGATTGTTGTGCTGAACGATAATGAGATGTCCATAGCCAAAAACGTTGGGGCATTGTCCTCCTATATCAGCCGAAAGATATCAGAACCCCGGTTCGTTAATCTAAAAAAGAGCCTGGAGAATTTTTTTCTCTCAATACCGGGTGTTGGTAAAAATGTATTTGCCCTACTGAAAAAAAGTGAAGATTCCCTGATTGGTCTCCTTACACCAGGCATGCTTTTTGAGGCCCTGAAATTTAGATACATAGGCCCGATAAAAGGGCATGATATTAATCTTCTTGTCAAGACCTTTAAGGACGTGTCCTTGTTAGAGGGGCCGGTTCTTGTTCATGTATTGACTACCAAAGGCAAGGGTTATGAACCGGCTGAAAAAGATCCCACATCGTTTCATGGGATTGGCTCTTTTGATATAGCCACCGGCTTGCCTAAGAATAAATCTGCTAAAGTTCCTCCATCGTATACTGAAATATTCGGTAGGACCATGATTGACTTAGCCGGTAAAGATGAAAAACTTTTTGCCATTACTGCAGCCATGCGCGAAGGTACAGGGCTTACCGAGTTTGCCAGTGCATATCCAGATCGCTTTATAGATGTGGGTATTGCTGAGCAGCATGCTGTAACCTTTGCTGCAGGCCTGGCTACAGAGGGATTTAAACCTGTGGTTGCCATCTATTCTACCTTTCTCCAGCGCTCCCTTGACCAGATAATTCATGATGTTTGTCTTCCAAATCTGCCTGTCATCTTTGCCCTTGACAGGGGTGGCTTCGTTGGTGAGGATGGGCCTACACACCATGGTACCTTTGATCTCTCTTACCTCAGGATCATCCCGAATATGACTGTCATGGCCCCAAAGGATGAAAATGAATTAAGGCATATGCTCTACACCGCACTTAATGCCCATAGCCCGGTTGCTATTCGTTATCCGAGAGGGAAAGGCGTTGGTGTTCCAATTGACAATGAGTATACAAAAATCCCCATAGGCGAGTCAGAGATTTTAACTGATGGAAAAGATTGTCTCATCTTAGCCCTTGGAAACAGAGTGGACCCTTCCCTTGATGCTGCTATGGATCTAAAAAAGGAGGGGTATTCAGTGAGTGTTGTTAACTGTCGATTTGTAAAACCATTGGATCCGCGGTTATCTGACATGGCGGCACGCACTGGAAAAGTTCTCGTGGTAGAAGAAAATACACTCCATGGTGGATTTGGTAGTAGTATTCTGGAGTTCTTTGCTGATCAGGGATTGTCAAATATAATAATAAAACGGCTTGGAATTCCGGATATCTTTGTTGAGCATGGCCCTCAGGACCTTTTACGAGAACAATACGGGATTGACAGAAAAAAGATCATAGAAGAGGCCAGAAAGCTCTGTAGTTACCATGGTCCAGTTAAAGAAAAGACTTGACCAGCTCTTGGTTGAAAAAGCGTTACTTGATAGCAGGCAAAGGGCAAAAGGATTAATAATGGCCGGCATGGTCACGGTTGATGGAAAAATGGTAGATAAACCTGGCCATCTTATAAATCCCTCGTCTTCCATTACCCTCATTGGTCCTGATCATCCCTATGTGAGCAGGGGTGGAATTAAACTCGAAGCAGCCTTAAAAGAGTTTGCAATAAATGTAACAGGTCTTACCATTCTGGATGTGGGGGCATCCACTGGAGGATTTACCGATTGCCTCCTTCACTATGGAGCAACAAAGGTAATTGCTGTTGATGTAGGATATGGACAACTGGCATGGACACTTAGAAAGGATCCACGGATCGTGGTATTAGAGAGAACCAATATCAGGCAGCTATCAAAATCAGAAATAAGAGAACATATTGATGGAGCAGTAATTGATACATCATTTATTTCATTAAGAACAGTCGTACCCGCCACATTAAAACATTTAGAAAAAGATTGTTTCATCCTTGCACTTATTAAGCCACAATTTGAGGCAGGGAAAGGTATGGTAGGAAAGGGTGGCGTAATTCGAGATAAAGATTTGCAAAAAAGTATTGTGAGTGATCTGATCGCCCACTTTAAGGAATCAGGCCTGGCTGTTCACGGAACATTTGAATCCCCCATCAAAGGGGCCAAGGGAAACAGAGAGTTTTTTATATATCTTTCATACCTCCACGCTTAAAGGAATTGCTTGAAAAATACAAGCATGAATTTCCTTATCAACACTGAAAAAAAGGGAGAACATCATGAAATATGTGAACGTCTTTTTTGACGTTGAGGCTGATGACGAATTATTAGGGCGAATAGTGATTGAATTACGCACAGATATTGTTCCCAAAACAAGCGAGAATTTTCGTGCCTTGTGTACAGGTGAAAAGGACTTTGGGTTCAAGGGCAGTACGTTTCACAGGATCATACCGAACTTCATGCTTCAGGGTGGTGATTTTACCAATCATAACGGGACAGGAGGTAGGTCGATCTACGGCAGCAGATTTGACGATGAGAATTTCACACTCAGCCACACGAACCCTGGGACTGTTTCAATGGCAAATGCGGGTCCCAATACGAATGGCTCGCAATTCTTTATCACCACCACCAAAACTGCCTGGCTTGACGGCAAGCATGTGGTCTTTGGAACGGTAACCGACGGCATGGATGTGGTCAAACACATAGAGGCATTGGGATCAGCGAGTGGACAACCCTCGAAACAGGTTCGCATCAGAGATTGTGGTCAACTGTCAACTGAATAACACGATAGTGATGACAGGTCGTCATTTGATGAAAGCATTGTGGAATGACAGGCATGAACCCTGGATTCGGGAACGTGATGCGTTGTAAATCAGAGAGGTTGACAGAGCCTGAAAACAGTGCATAACCATTCACTGCACATAGACGGCTCGTAAGTTCGCCGCCAATGAGTTCAATCATTATGCCTCTAAACAAAAAAAGGTTCCAAGAATGAAAGATTCAACAGACCTTATCAGATTCACTGGCTGTTATGATAAGATCAGCGGAAAAACCGTGAGAACAGTCAATCCTCCGGTTTACAGCGGCTCAACTGTATTATTTGAAAATTATGAAGATCTTCATCAGGCAAATTTGGGGGAATACGGCGGAATCACTTACGGAACAGACCGTCTTCCGACGCAGAGAATTTTTGAAGAAACTCTCAGAAAACTTGAAGGCGGGTATCTTACCAGGGCTTTTCAGTCAGGAATAAGCGCCATTACAAATTCGCTGCTTGCATTTACAGAAAGCGACGACCATATTCTTGTCTGTGAAAATGTTTACGGTCCTACCGTGCGTTTCTGCAATAAGATACTTTCCAAATACAATGTGGGGGTCACATTTGTTCCGGCTGCTGTTGGTACGGATATTGCCGGATATATCAGGCGCAATACAAAGCTGATATTCCTTGAATCGCCGGGATCAAATACATTTGAAATTCAGGATATTCCTGTTGTTACGGATATTGCCCGTGAAAAAAATATCATTACTGTACTTGATAATACCTGGGCAACACCTCTCTATTTGAAACCATTGGAACTGGGTATTGATATATCAGTCCAGTCGGTCACAAAATACATTTCCGGTCATTCCGATGTGCTGCTGGGAGCTGTTACGGTGAATGAAAAATATTCAGAAGTATTTGACAATTATTACAGCATAATGGGAATTTTTGCATCACCGTATGACTGTTATCTTGCACTACGGGGTCTTAAAACGCTGGCAGTACGTCTGAAACAGCATGAAAAGTCTGCACTTAAAATCGCACAATGGCTCGAAACAGTTGATATGGTGAGTAAGGTTATCCATCCGGCATTACCGGGACATCCCCAGAACCGTATATGGAAGAGAGATTTTACCGGTTCTTCCGGCCTTTTTGCTTTCACATTCAAGGAAGACTATTCGGAGGATAGAATTGCTTCTTTTATAAATGCGCTTAATCTGTTCGGTATCGGTTACAGTTGGGGAGGCTTTAAAAGTCTTATCACTGCCGGAAAATACAGACGTTCTGCAGGTTCGGAGTATTCAGGGAAAACGGTAATACGTCTGAATATCGGTCTGGAAGATACCAAAGATATAATGAATGATCTTAAAAAAGGATTTGAAGCTCTGAAATAAACCTCTTTTCTATCAATAAAAAGGTATAACCCGGCGCCGCACGCAACGCCCAGACCTTGGATTTAGTCAAAGGGGCATTGCCTATAAATAAAATTTTGAATTGAGGCCACCTTCGCTGACAATCTTGGTTTTTCATAGGTGGGATGTTATGGGACGTAAGCTGTCTTTAATTTGGGAAGTCTGCGGGGCGCGCGTAAGCTTAATCGTTATCTTTAAATGAATACAATGAATCAAATGCCTGTTTATGGTGAAAATGTAAAATTCTGGGATAGAATAGCAAAAAGGTATGAATGGATTACTATTAAGATTACAAGGGATTATCCAGCCCTTATTCAACGTATTGTAAATGATGTGAATGGCGCAGAAAACGTCTTAGAGGTCGCTACGGGGACTGGCCTTATAGCCATAGAACTCGCAGGAAACGTTGGTATGATTGAGGCCATAGATTTCTCCTTAAAAATGATCGAGTTTGCTAAAAGAAAGGCTTTCAAAGATCGCATCAAGAATATACATTTCTCCGTTCAGAGTGCCTATAGTCTTGAATTCGAGGACGGTCAGTTCGATATAGCAGTATGCTCGAATGCTCTTCATTGCATGGATAATCCAGAAAAGGCTCTCTCAGAAATCCGGAGGGTCCTTAAGGACAATGGTATTCTAATAGCACCAACCTTCTGTCATGGTGTGAATTGGCGATCTCGTCTTCTATCGAGAATGATGAGCTTAACCGGATTCAAATCGTATCATAGATTTACAATAGGAGAATTCTTCGATTTATTAACATTAAGCGGTTTTAAAATAATCAATAAGGATATCTCCAATGACTTTATTCCTCTTGCATATGTGTTCGCACGGTCTATTTCTTCGTGAGTGAACATAATGAGTTCCATCAACTCAATGGCGTTTACATAGGATAACATTGCAGCTCAAGTGTCTGATACTGAAGATAACAAGCCCTTTAACGTCTCTGAGAGTTAAATCCGCTGCGCTCCTTTACCATCCCGTTGCCAGTCGTTATATTGCTTAACAAACAATGTATAATGGCGACAATTTATAAAATTGCAACATATCATCAGTATTGTTGAATATGACCGGCTTCAAGCATAATACAAGAATGCTTGAGTCTGTAACATTAACGAATATAGCAAACTGGAGAAAAATATAAGTGACGATCCTTGATCACTACGCCAAGGAAAAACAACGTTTTCTTAAAAACTGCACACTATGCGGGCTTTGTGCCGAAGGATGCCCAATTTTACCCTATACTGATGTCAGCGAGATTTCCTCCCAGGATATTCAGAAAGGAGTGTTTGATTTCATGAAAAGCGGGACTCTCAATCAAATGGCATATACCAAGGCCTTTGCCTGCATGGAGTGCTTTAAATGTACAGCTGGTATGTGTCCCGAGGACCTGAACCCAATGCTTGTTAACGAGCTCATCAAAAGCCACTATATCTCCAGAGGGCTGGCGGATAAGGCATACGGCGATGCCAGGCAAATCGACAGTGCCCATCGGGTCCTGGCAAGTGTCCAGGTATCTGGGGCTGAATACAATAGAATCACCACATCCAGCGGTAAGCAAAGTGCCCGCTACGTTTTCTTTCCCGGCTGTAACGTATACTTTCAGCCAGAGAAAATCCTGAACGCAATGGATATCATGGACGCTATCGGGGATGATTACGCTTTTCTACCCGGCTTAGACCATTGTTGCGGTGACGGCCTTTTGTTTTTGGGTGAAATAGAGGAGGGAAGTAAAAGAGCTGAAGAATTGGTGGCCGCCATAGCATACTTTCAGCCTGAAGCCGCCGTGCTCTGGTGCCCTACCTGCCAGTGTCGCTTTGAAAAAACCATTGCGCCTGCCCTGGATATCCCATTCAAAATCATATCATTCCCACAGTACTTGGCTGCAAACATGAGTAAACTGCCGCTTTCTAGGGCCGCAGCCGGAACAGTCACACTTCATGAAGCTTGCAAGTCAGCCTATACGGGGGTTGACCGGGATAGCCCCCGTGAGGTTTTACGACAGTTGCCTGGGGTGACGCTCAGGGAGATGAAGCATCATGGCCAGGAAACGGTTTGCTGCGGTAGTGGGGCCATTTGCTGGTTCCCGGAAAGCTTTGCCCAGATTCGGAAAGAACGCCTACAAGATGCTGCCCAAACCGGAGCGGAGCAGCTGGTTACTGTGTGTCACTATTGTAACCAGACTTTTGCAGCTGAAGAGAGCAAATACGATTTCATTGTCACCAACTATGTAAATCTTGTTGCTGAAGCAATGGGCATCCGGCGCAATGATAAGTTCATGCAGTATACACAGTGGGGGAACCTGGATCTGATTTTAAAAGATGCGGATGACCATATTGCGGAGTCGCCTTTTGATAGTGAGCGCATTATTAAAGTGTTGCAGGAAGTTTTCACAAGATAAAATTCCAAAAAAAATAGCAATTGTATCGATTGATCTTTAATTATCCTATCTTTGAATTTTGTGGGGGATGATTATTCAACGAAACCTTATGAATAAATGAAAAGCTTATGAATAGTATCTATGTAAAAGTCATGAAAAACGACATATACCCAACCACTTCAGCGGCCGCGAAAAGCCACGCCGCTGAGTTCAAATATTTTACAACTCAAAAACAGGAAACCAATATCAATAGTACAAATTGATTATGGTTATCTGTTGTTCGATTCTGAAGGACGAATTGATCCTAATTTACTTGGTCGTCTAGTGCAGAATTAGAGCATGCTATATATGACAAGGCATTTAAAACATTGTAATCAGCCAATGCACCTGACGTCAAAAACTGGGGCCTTTAGGGAGAGCTTGGAATTTAGAAAGGTTTTAGTTTTTCGCCCTAAATATCCTGTCTTCAAATAATCTTACAATTTTTTTACCAAATCATGCTTTCCTGCTCGTCTCCAGCTCCTTTTTTTTATCACTAATTCTTTCATCTGCAAGCCTATTAGCTATTTCATATGTCGGCTCATTATGCTCTTTAGAAACTGCGATGATCGTGTCGATTTTTTCCTCTATTTCCTCAACCTTCTTTATTCCTTCCTCTGGTGTGCTGTGCTTTGACTCCATATAAATTGCAATAAGCCCACCTGCATTTATCACATAATCTGGCGCGTAACGTATTCCTTTTTCATGCAGAATTCTTCCATGGTAATTTTCTTCTAATTGATTGTTGGCAGAACCTGCGATTATTTTACACTTGAGTTTTGGAATAGTCTCGTCATTTATTATGGCACCAAGACCACATGGAGCAAAAATATGACAATCTACCGAATAGATTTCTTCTATGGGCACCACTTTGGCCCCAAATTCTTGAGAGACTCTTTTAGTGAGTTCTTCCCTCATGTCTGCAACGATAAGTTCAGTTTCTTCTTTGTGCAACTCCTTAGCCAGATTATATCCGACATGCCCTACTCCCTGTATTGCGACCCGTAAACCTGATAAGTTAGAACTTCCGTATACATCCTTTGCACAAGCCCTCATCCCACAAACCACACCATGGGCCGTAAATGGAGAAGGATCGCCAACCTCTTTGGATATTCCCGCTACATGCTCTGTTTCTTGGTGCATTATTTTTACGTCCTCAATTCCAATCCCCATATCTTCCCCTGTTATAAATCCTCCCTTAAATGTCTCTACGCATCTCCCATGGGCTCGTAGAAGTGCCTCGGTTTTCTGCTCAGGTTTCGCAATGATCACTGCCTTTCCTCCCCCAGCATCTAAACCTGAAATAGATGATTTACGGGTCATGCCTTTTCCAAGCCTCAACACATCGATGAGCGCTTCTTTCTCGTCACGATAGTTCCACAGCCTGGTACCGCCCCAAGCTGGTCCCAATGTAGTGTCATTAATGACTATTATGGCCTTTAGACCTGCCCCTTTGTCGTAAAAGAATGCAACTTCTTCACAATCGTAGTTTTCCAATTGTTCGAATAGCATCGACATACGACCTCCTTTATATTTTTAAAATTCACAAAATACACTCGCATTATTCTTGGTAGTTCATTTATAAGAGCTTCCTTTTAGGTAAAAATAATCTAAGATATCATCAGTCATGTGTCAATGAAAATGCATTGTAAAATATAGCCAGTTAAATTTGATGTGGTTTAATGATAGTTTACGAAAAACGCTAATGGAGAGGGACTGAAAAGGGAGTGGTGTATAAGTTTTGGTGGTCTCAGAGTTTGATATTTTCATCAATTTATACTATTTATTACTTAATGGCTACATTGGTAGAATGTAAAAGTTTACATGACTATACAGATCTAAAGAGATTTGTTTTATGCAACTTTCTTGGTATTTTCCTTCTGTCCATCCTTATTGGGTGCGCTGTAATCCCCTTTCCTTATCAGTGGATTGGCGATATCGATCAGGTGAATTTTAACGAACCATCAGGAATTGCTTTTCATCCTGGGCGTGGAACTCTGTTTATCGTCGGGGATGAAGGCGATGTTTGCGAAATCCAAAGAGATGGAACCTTGGTAAAGCAGAAAAGAATTCTTAATGCTGATTTCGAGGGAATAACATGTAACCCTTTATCTGGCTTTCTATATATAGTGATCGAAGGAGAGGAAAAAATCATCGAGGTGGATCCTAATAATTTCAGAGTAGTGCGGGAATTTTCAATCGATAGGGTTTTCCAGGGAGCAGTTGTTCTTACACCTGGGGGTCATGGTATTGAGGCAATCGCCTTCGTACCTGATGTAAACCACCCGGAAGGTGGAACATTCTATATTACCAACCAATGTTTTGATCTGAATGATAAGGAAGATCCATCTGCTATCTTTGAACTTGAATTGCCTCTTAGGAGTCGTTCTCATGGAAGTAATATCGCAAAGATCGTAAAGTATTTACCTTTTAAGACCATTGACCTTTCTGCGCTACATTATGATGAGAAAAGCGGTCATCTATATGTTATGAGCGATGCAACAAATACTCTCTTCGAAATCACAACTGAAGGGAAAATTCTCAAGGCCTACGCCTTCCCAGGGGATAACCAGGAAGGAATAGCAGCGGATACAAAAGGATTCCTTTATATCGCCCAGGATTCAGGAGGAATAATCAAGATCAAATGGAACAGAAAGCATTAATGAGCTTAGAACACTTTCGGTACTCTACACATAAATAATGATGCTGTGCTATTGAGACAAAAAACAGATCAACCTTTTCAGGTTGATTTTGGTGTTATTTTAAGATATATAGCACTACTAAGTAAAAAGGTGGCTAAAATTATGAATAGCGTTTTTGAAGATTACCATTTAAGCACGAAGAATCTATAAACTTTTGTTATTTCAGCCACTTATAATTTACTAATCTCATATTAATAAAACTCATTTGGTTTAAGGGAGGGCTGAGAGTGGAAATTACAACACTAGGTGTAATTGGTGCAGGTCAAATGGGATCTGGAATCGCCCAGGTAGCTGCTACGTATGGGCTTAAAGTAGTTATGAATGACATTGCCCAAGAATTTGTGGATAAAGGTTTAGCTTCTATTGAAAATAATCTTTCCAGGTTGGTAAAAAAGGAAAAGATATACCCTGAAGACAAAAAAAATATTCATTCCCGTATAAAAGGCTCTATTGAAATTTCTGATATGAAAGATGTTGATTTCGTAGTTGAGGCAGCAATAGAAAATGAGAATCTAAAGTTAAAACTATTTACTGAACTTGATAGGATCTGCGCCCCAAATGTGATTCTATCTTCAAATACATCCTCAATCTCTATAACTAAGATTGCTGGAGCAACAAAGCGGCCTCAACAGGTAATAGGCATGCATTTTATGAACCCAGTTCCTGTGATGAAATTGGTAGAGATCATCAGAGGCTTAGCAACATCTGATGAGACGAATAAAGTCACCCATGATTTGGCCATTAAACTTAATAAGACACCAGTGGATGCGAATGATTTTCCTGGCTTTCTCAGTAATAGAATACTTATGCCCATGATAAACGAGGCTGTCTACACACTATTTGAAGGGGTAGGTACTGCTAAAGCTATTGATGATATCATGATCTTGGGAATGAATCACCCTATGGGTCCTTTGGCATTAGCTGATCTTATCGGATTAGATACCTGTGTATCTATAATGGAGGTACTTTATAAAGGCTTTGGTGATTCTAAATATAGACCGTGTCCTCTCCTTAAAAAATATGTAGATGCTGGTTGGCTTGGGAGAAAAAGTGGAAAAGGCTTTTATGACTATAGCAGTTGAAAAAAATAGATGGAGAGATTGAAATATGTTTGAACATGAGGTTAATCCTGACAACCTCAAGAAAGCTACATTTGTTGTCGCAATACCATCTTACAACGAGGCAGACTCCATTGCCTTTCCCGTACAACAGGCAGATCAAGGAATACAGTCGTTCTTTGGAGATAGAGAATCGGTTATCATAAACTGCGATAACAACTCTGATGATGGCACAAAAGAAATATTTTTGAGTATAAAAACTAATACACCAAAAATATACATATCAACAGAACCTGGTGTGAAAGGAAAAGGAAGAAATTTTAGAAATCTTTTTAAAAAGATTGTTGATCTCGAGGCCGAAGCAGTGGTGGTAGTTGATGCTGATTTAAAAAGTATTACACCAAAGTGGATAAAACATTTAGGAGAACCTCTTTTTCAGGATTTTGGTTATGTTGCCCCCCTTTATGTGCGACATAAATATGATGGGACCATAACAAACTCTATCGCGTATCCTTTGACACGCTCTCTTTATGGCAGAAGGGTTAGGCAACCTATAGGTGGCGATTTTGGCTTTTGTGGAAAATTGGCCAAAATATATCTTGAAAGTGATACTTGGTCAGAGGCTATAGCCAATTTTGGCATTGACATCTGGATGACTACCCTTGCCATGAATGAAAATATCCCCATTTGCCAGGCCTTTATGGGCAGGCCCAAGATTCATCGAGCCAAGGATCCGGGCTCAGATCTTGGACCCATGTTCAGACAGGTGGTAGGAACTATTTTTAATATGATGATAAAATTTTATCCTTTCTGGAGTAATGTAAAATGGAGTAAGCCCACTTCAATCTTTGGTTTTGGCCTCGGAGAAACTGAAATGCCACCACCTGTGAAGGTCAATAAGGAAACATTATTTACAAAATTTCAGAATGGTTTTAATACCTGCAGTCACATTTGGGAGAAAATCCTCCAGAAAGAGACTGTGAATAAATTACAAGAGGTAAGGAAAATAAATAAAGACCAGTTTGATTTTCCTACCAACCTATGGATCAATGTTTTGATCGATTTTACTGTTGCCTACAGGGATAAACTGTGGGTAGAAGATGAACTTTTAGATTCCCTTATCCCTATATATCTCGGTAAAACTCTTTCTTATGTGAAAAAAACAGAGAGGATGTCCATAAGGGATTCAGAAGAGTTGATTGAAGAAGAGTGCCTCCAGTTTGAGGCAACCAAAAAGCTTTTAATGAAGCACTGGAATGGAGAGTAAGCCTAATTAGTTTTTGGTCAATTTTAGTGTGAGGGGAGATTGACGATGGCCAAGATATTAGTTGTTGATGATGAAGAACATATCAGATTGCTTTACTCTGAGGAGTTAACCGAGGTCGGCTATGAGGTTATCACAGCCGCAGATGGATATGAATTGACAGAGAGAATAGATAAAGAAAAACCTGATATAGTTATACTGGATATAAAAATGATTGACTACAATGGTCTCGATCTCCTGCAGGATATTAGGAATAAATTTTATAACTTACCGGTCATACTGTGTACTGCCTACGATACCTTTAAAGAAGACATTAAATCTATTGCTGCGGATTTTTATGTAATTAAATCTTTTGATTTAACTGAACTTAAGAAAAAGATAGCAATGGCTTTAGAGGCAACTATACCTTAGCCTTACTATCCTTCCTCAACTTTCTTCTGCCAGTATAAGATAAATCCCGAAGAGTAAAAAAAGAAGGTTTGCAAGCCATGCACCTAAAGCCGGGGGCAAGGCCCCTGATAGGGCCAGAGATCTGGAGAGGCCAAATGTGAGCAGATAGAGAAAACTGATGCCTATGCCAATAGTAATGCCAAAAGGAATCCCGCCTTTTTTCTTTCTCAAGCCCAGCGGAATTCCTATCAATGTGAGTACCATTGATATGAAGGGAAAGGCTATTTTATTGTGGAGCTCTACCCGGCACTTGGTTGAATCATACCCCTCTTCACTTATTTTTCTCGTATACTTTTTTAGCTCCCAAAAACTCATCTCTTCTGGAGCCTTCATAGTCCTCTCAAAAACGTGGGGGGTTTCAGGAAGTTGTATTGTATGATTGCGAAACCTCACTGTTTTTCTCAACCCATCAGGTGCAATTTCTTGAATAAGCCCATCATTAAGATACCATATGCCATTAACCCATTTAGCCTTTCTTGCATCGATTCTTTTATGTAATGTGAAGGTATTATCAAAGAAAAAGATTGAAAGTCCTTCTATTATATTCTTCCTGCTGTCGTATGAGCGAATCTGATAAATGGAGTCCTTTCCCCTATACCAGAGGTGAGACAATTTATATACTCCTTGAGGATCCTTTTTTTCAACCTGTGTTTTCCATATATTATTAGCCACCGAGCTTGTGATAGGGACAATAGATTCAGAGAGAAAAAAGGAGCCAACTCCAATAAAAATAGCAATTACTATTAAAGGATAAAAAAGGCGAAACAGGCTTATCCCACAATTTTTTATCGCCAATATCTCATTGTGTTTATTCATTATGCCTAACGTGAGCATAACAGAGATGAGGGCTGATACCGGTATCATCTGCTGAACAACAAAAGGTATCTTATAGACAAAAAATGAAAAGGCCACCTTTAGAGGGACATGAGCCTCCATGAAATTGTCTATTTTTCCAAAGAATTCTATTACAAGGTAAATGAGTAAAAAGGTAATCAAGGAGATAACAAAGAAAGTAAAGAACTCTTTATAAAGATACCGTGAAATTATTTTCATTTTCGGGCTATCTTTTGATCATGACCATGGTTAGTTGTGAGCAGTCAGTTGTATTTGTAATCGGATACAATGTGTAAATACGAAAAGTTTCAGTATGCTGGTTAATAGTTATTCAAATTATTTTGTTTTCCTTTTCTTTTCAACGGACAATCCCGATTTATCGGGACTAATATCACCTATTTTTTCTTTAGATGCAAAATCCTGGCAATTTTTGCTGCAGTTGCTTTAATAAAGAGATCAAGCGCTTCCCCCTGGATAGACTCTCCAGCCTGCGGTAGGCTTCTGAGATCATCTGGCTGGACTAAGACAGGAATATTTTTAAATTCTTTTTTGGGCTTGACATCAAATTCAGGTGGAAATCTATCAGAAAGATACATTTCCTGAAAGGAAGAGAATTTCAGGGCATGGGCCGTGGCAGTAAGTATGCCCGTTTCTCCTTTGGAGATACAACCTCCACGTATGGCCTTCATAAAACCAGCCATAGACTCCCCTCCTTGGGTACAAGCAATATTACCATTTCTGTTTGCTATTACCATGGCATCCATTATTTCCTGTTCGGTTACCTGGATGACGAATATCTTTTTTTGACCGGCTGCCTGATTATACTCACGAACTAAATCAATTACACGTGGCATAGAAACAGGGTTTCCGATCATAGCTGCCTGTGCCACACTCGCCTTTACAGTAACTGGCTCAAATCGCTGTTTCAAAGGATCATCTTCTAAGTAATAGCGGTACACAGGGTCAGCATGATCTGACTGGACACCGATAATCTTTGGTAATTCAGTAATGATATTGGCCTTTAGAAATTTTAAGAATCCACTCATGATTGCAGTTATATTGCCTGCATTGCCAATCGGAACAACTACAACCTTATCAGACACCAGGTAATCAAAGTCTTGGGCTATTTCAAAGGCGAATGATTCCTGTCCCAGGATTCTCCAGCTGTTTTTGGAATTTAAAAGGGCAATATTATACTTCTCACTTAACTCTTCTACCACCTTCATACAGTCATCAAAGACGCCGGGCATCTCTAACACCGTTGCCCCATTTCCAAGGGGCTGTAAAAGCTGTTGCATGGTGACCTTTCCTTTTGGGAGAAGCACTACCGACCGTATAAAATCACTGAGATATGCTGAATAGAGTGCGCCTGAGGCGGAGGTATCACCAGTAGAGGCGCATATAGTTAATAAATCTTTAATATTTCTATTTTTTGCAAAGTAATTTAAAAAACTTAGCGCACAGGCCATTCCTCTATCTTTAAACGATAGGCTCGGATTCAGTCCTTCATTTTTAAAATAGAATGGTCCGCCTATGGCTGATTCGAGATTTTGGTTGGCCATAACCATGGGGGTATGCGCTTCTCCGAGATAGAGTATGGATTCCAACGGAATAATGGGGGCAACGAACTCATAATAGCAAAATATACCCTTAAGGGGGTTGAGATTAAGCATCCTCCTGTGGTCAAAGATTCGTCTCCATAAATCACCATTTCTCCCTTGTATTTCTTCTTCTCCCTTATGATGCAGCATTAATAACCCGCCACATGAAGGGCAGGTATAAAGAAGTTGATCAATATCAAATTCATCCCTGCATTCAAGACACCGATACAACATTCTCCCTGATGGTGTAGGTATAAGATATTTTCTGATATCCTCTGGAAATTCTTTTAATTTCATTCAAATCTCCTATAAGACGTTCACTGTTTGCCGCTCACCGTTCATCCAGCGGCGGAGCAACGAACAACAAACTTTAGGCACTTTCCTTAATCCGCCCAGCCGTGGGTACCAATGAGATTAACAAAACGGCATCCCCCTAAACTCTCTTGTTTGAATTCTTTTCCCTTTCTGATAATCTTAATTAGTTCTTGGCTGTATCTGTCACCAACAGGGATAATCATTCGCCCATTATCTGCCAGCTGATCTATAAGGGGCTTTGCTAAATGTGGGGCACCAGCCGTTACTATGATAGCATCAAAAGGGGCATATTCTTTCCAGCCCAGGGTCCCATCAAAGGCTTTAAAGAGGATATTATCATATCTCAACTGAGACAGCAGTTTTCTTGCGTTTCTCAGTAATGATTTGATTCTCTCAATAGTATACACCCTGCTTGACAATTCAGCTAAAATTGCTGTCTGATAACCAGAACCTGTTCCTATCTCTAAGGTGTTCTCGTCTCCCTTCAACTCCAATGCCTCTGTCATGAGTGCTACAATATACGGCTGTGATATAGTCTGTTTCTCACCTATAGGAACTGGATGGTCATTATATGCTTCTCCATACAGGGCATCTTCAATAAAAAGGTGCCTGGGAATTTTGCCCATAACCTGAAGAACTCTTTTATCTTTAATACCACGGGCGATTAACTGATTTTTTACCATCCTTTCTCTTGAAAGATTAAAATCATGAGACATACAGCGTTATCACTCCTCTATCCTCTCGCCTTTCTATACCGTGCCGTTTAAATCAGCCCTCTGTCCACACCACAAGTAATTAATCTCTCAAACTCCTTGGCAGGCTTGAAAAATGAAAGGCCGTATTTGTCATATATTGTTTGTATTCTTCTCTGGACTGCTCGTACGCCCTTCTGGCTCACATAACGGGCAGGGCCGTGCCAGCAATCGGGGAATCCAATCCCCAATATAGCTCCAATATCCATACTGAAATAGTCTCGCACAACGCCCTCATCCAGACAAAGAAAGGCCTGGTTTACCATGGCAAGCAAAAGCATCTCCTTTGCCTCATCCCTTTCAGGAGTTGGAAGGGACTTGTTGCGAACAACAAATTCCAAGGCCGATGTATCAGGCTTTAGGCCGTCTTTATAAAAACAGGGTTTGCCTGCACCTGTATAGCCAGCCTCGTACATCTTAATAAGAGTCTCTGGTACCGTCAATAGGTCAGGAATTCGAGATTTCATGAAAAGACCTGCATGGTATACTACATTTCCACCTGCAGTGCCATACACATGCAAAGGCCCCTGAGGAAAACCTGCCTCGAGTGCCAGGCGGTCTATCACCCACGGGTCGAGCCCCATTTCTGCCAGATAAAAACCAGTCATCACAAACACACCAAAGGTGCGGCTGGTATAAAATCCAGGCCCATCACCCACGATGATACAGGTCTTTCCCTGTTGACGACCAGAAATCACCGCAGTAGCAAGTGCTGTCTCAGAGGTTGCAGGACCCTGAATTACCTCCAAAAGTGGCATTAAGGGCACGGGCGAAAAGTAGTGCATCCCAACTACCTTTTCTGGCCGATCTGAGTGTGCTGAAATTTCCTCCATCGGGATAGTAGAGGTGTTGGAGGCAAAAATGATATCAGCACTGACATCCTGTACCTGTTTGAGAATTGTTTGCTTCAGATCCAAATCCTCGAACACTGCCTCAATAACCAGGGGAGTGCCCTTGAGTTCTGCATAATCATTCATGGGCCGAATGTTATTCATGACCTGTTCTTTCCGCTCAGAGAGCCAGCGTCCTTTTTTCACTAATAATTCCAACCCATTCTCGATCTTTTCTTTCCCTGCCTCGGCTGTCTTTTTATCCACATCAAGGAGCCCTACTTTTATATTATTATCAGCACAGATTTGGGCTATCCCCTGCCCCATTAATCCGGCACCGATAATTGCTATCTCTGGTGCCAGGATAGCTTTTTTGCGATCAATTATTGCAAGTTTGGGGGCGAGGCTTGTTAAGGAAAAAAAGAGATCAATCTTGTTTTTGACATTAGGTTCTACAATTAATGGAGCGAAATGATGTACCTCATTTTGGACAGCCTCCTCGAAGGGCAAGCCAAGGCCTTCTTCAATAGCATCAATAGCTGCCTTGAAATACGGTTTCTCCGGGCACACAGTATAACGCTCGCGGGCATTTTTAATAAGTGTCTGCTGTTCCTCTCTACTCAACAGATTGGGTTCCTTCCACTCAGGATCATAGTTTCTGTTCACGATATCTTTATTGTTTTCAATCCATTTTTCCGCCTCGAAGAAAATCTCATCCTTAGAAACCATGGTCACCAACCCTGAGTGTGAGTAAAATTCCACGGGTAGAACCCTTCCACCCAGAACGATATCCAATGCGATCTTGAATCCCATAGCCCTTCTGAGAGTTTCAGGTCCGCCACCGGCAGGAAAGAGGCCTACGTTGATCTCAGGAAGCCCCAATTTTGATCCAGAGGTAGCAAATATATGATCGCAGCCCCACAAAAGGACTTCAAACCCACCTCCAAGGGCTGTTTGGCCCCCCAGGACGGCCACGACCGGAAAAGGACTTTTAGCCAATGCCCCCAGTGTCTCATGAAGTTTCAGGACCAGATGTTTTACATTAAGAGGCGAAGGGTCCTTCATGATCTCCATAAGGTTGGCTCCATCCAAAAAACTTTTTGCCTTTGCTGATGATAGAATAACGCCTTTCATCCTGTCTCTGTGAGCCCTTTCTGTGGCCTCTCCCAAATCTGTAATAAATTGCTCACCAATGGTATTAACAGGTCCAGCTGTATCAATCTCAAAAATCGCTACACTTGTTTTCCTATCGATTTTATATCTGAGCTCCTGCACGCTATTGTCTCCTTTGAATTTTGTTAGCTACCTATTCAAGACAGTGATTCGGTTTACCAACATATGTATACTATGTATTACTGTGCCTCAGCCATCTCCTAAACTCGAATAATAACCCCCTCCCCCTGTGTCAATCCTCCGCAAATGGCAGCCACTCCCTGACCACCACCACGTCGCCTTAGTTCATACATCAAGGTCATCGCTATTCGAAGGCCTGATGCGCCCACCGGGTGACCGATTGCTACTGCCCCGCCATTGATGTTGGTTTTTGAGATCAGCTCATACCATTTCTGCTCATCTTCACCGGCTAAGATCTTGGTGCTCACAAGAGGCATGGCTGCAAAGGCCTCGTTAATCTCAATGAGATCCATATCATCAATGGTCATCCCGTTTCTGTCCAGTACCTTTTTTATGCTCATAGCCGGTATCCAGGAAATACCGTAGGGCATATCGGTTTCACCAGCTTGATCTACTATGGTTCCAAGTATTGGGAGACTCAAGGATTTTGCCTTCTTCTCTGTCATTGCTACCATGGCAGAAGCGCCATCATTGAGCCCCGGAGCATTTCCGGCAGTAGTCGTCTTTGAGCCAAATACAGTTGGAAGCATCTCAATAAGGGCAACACTTCCATTGGGCCTCGGCATTTCGTCTGCCAAAAAAAGATATTCCTTTCGTCCTTTTCTCACTTTTATCGGAACAATTTCATCTCCAAATTTCCCCGCATTCATAGCATCTGCCCATTTCAGGTGCGAGCCCATGGCAAAGGTATCAAGCATCCTTTTGGAAATGCCGTACTTTTCCGCTCCATCGGAGGCGTCCACTGCTACTGAATTATAGCCAGGATAGGAGATAGGATAAATAGGATCAGAAAAATTCACCTTTCCAATCCTCACGCCAGCTCTCAACTGTCGACTGGAATGAGGTACACGGCTCATGGCCTCTACCCCTATGACCAGTGCTGATTCGAGCTCTCCAAGACGCATCCCCCAGAGAGCCATGCGGAGACCCGTAAGGGGGGAACAACATGCCGTGTCTAGTGTAGTAGTAAAGACATCACACCCCAGTTTGAGACCAATCTGTCTGCCAGTAACAGAACCAGCTTCAAAGGAACTCGGTATACAATTACCAACAAAAATCTGATCTATATCACTGGTTATATCCCTTCCTGGTGCAGCAAGAGTTGCCCTAGCCACATGGACAGCCACATCAAGTGGTTCCATTTCTGACAGGGAACCCAGGTACCGACCAAAAGGGCTTCTTTTGGCACTCACAATAACATAATTTTCTGCCATCCTATCTCCTTTTCATTAACAAAACTAAATGAAATCTCATGATCATTTCTCACTCACCCCACCTAGTATATGATCGGCAAGCATGTTTCTCTGTATTTGCCCTGGTTCTAAAAAAAGATCAAGCACCTTCGCATCCCTATAAAAATGCTCGATATGGCCCTCTGTCATATACCCATACCCCCCATAGATCTGTACAGCATCATAGGTAGTCCTATATGCTGCCTTTGAGGCAATCATTTTAGAGATTAGAATAGCTCGATCATCAGGCGCTCCCGTATCAAACGACCACGCCGCCTTATAGGTGATGAGCCGCGCCATTTCCACATCTATATACATATCTGCCAGTTTATTCCTTATGGCATCAAAGCTTGCAATCGGTTTCCCAAACTGCTCTCTTTTTTTACTATACTCTAATGCCTTATCCAGTCCGCCCTGAGCAATACCTATGCCCATGGCACCGGTCTTAATCCTCATCTCATTGAAAAAATCTTGCAGCTGAAAATAACCTGTGTCTTCTTGCCCAACTATATTCTCTGCTGGAACACGAACATTGGCAAAGGCAACCTGGTCCACTGGAACCATCCTCATACCCACCTTTTCTCCCATACTTGATACCTCTATTCCATCTGTCTCTCTTTTAAGCAGAATAACGGTTTGTGCATGAGGTGTATCCAGCCTGGTTTGGCAGACAACGATTATATAGTCGGCTATGCTTCCAAGTGTAACAAAGGACTTCATTCCATTAATTATGCATTCGTTGTTACTTATTTTTGCAGTGGTTGCGAAGGGTGCAAGAAAGCACCCTTCTTCTAAAAAGGCACTTGTAACAATGCCTTCCCCTTGTGCAATAAAGGGCAGGATCTTCTTTTTCTGATCTTTATTTCCATTCCTTACAATCATTTCTGAACCAAAATCTGAAAGCGCCAATGCCATCCCAATGCCGGAATCTTGCCGGCAAAATGTCTCTACTATCAGGGCATTCTCCAAAAGACCAAGTTCCTGACCGCCATACTCTTCAGGGAAGCATGCCCCAATAAATCCAAGCTCACTGGCATTTTTCCAGACGTTTAATGGAAATTGCTGTCTTAAATCATAATCGAGAGCAGCATCTGGATCAAATTCTCCTTTGGCAAACTCGCTGGCCGCCTTTTGGATATCTCTCTGTTGAGTGGTTAAAGTAAAATCCATCAAATTCCCAATTTTCTCCCTATAATCCTCTTCATAATCTCATTAGTCCCTGCATAGATAGGGTGCGCCCTGGCATCCCTAAAAAACCTGCCAACTTTATAGTCTTCTAAGTAGCCATAATCTCCGTATAGCTCCATGCACTGAGATATAATCCTATTGGCCATATCAGATGTCCACCATTTGGCCATTGATACCTTTTTGATGATATCTTCACCATTTATGTGATCATTGATTAGGCTATTTACAAAGGTGCGTCCTATCTCAATATCAGTCGCCATCTCCGCTATCCCGTTTGCATCAATTGGTATCTCTGCCTGTTTTAAGCCTTTTCTTTGTTTGCAATAATCAAGGGCCATATCAAATGCAGCCTCTGCTGATGCCTGAGACATGATAGCGCTTACAAGCCTTTCTTGCTGGAGTTTTTCCATCATATAATAAAAGCCTTTTCCTCTCTCTCCCAAGAGGTTGGATGCAGGTACCTGACAGTCTTTGAATATAAGTTCGGCTGTATCCTGACTATGCCAACCCGTTTTTTCCAGATTTCTACCCCTGGAAAACCCAGGTGAGCCATCCTCCACACAGATAAGGCTGATATCTTTATATGGAGATCGGGATTCTATCTCTGCTTTACAGGCAACCACAATAAGGTTAGCGAGTATACCATTAGAGATAAATACCTTCTCTCCATTGATTATATAGCTATCTCCATCTCTTTTTGCAGTAGTTCTTATTGAGGATAAATCTGAGCCAGCATCCGGTTCTGTCATAGCCACAGCAAGAATTATATCACCTGAAATGCAGCCAGGAAGCCACTTTTTTTTCTGCGCTTTGTCTCCGAAGGTATGTATATATGGGGCCACAATGTCACTGTGAAGTCCAGCCATAAGGCCATACACCCCAGCATAGGCCATCTCTTCAGTGATAATAAAGGAATAGTCAAATCCAAGTCCTGCGCCACCATATTCCTTTTCAACCCAGGGACACAGATATCCATTCTGGCCCATTTTTTTCCAGACTTCCCTAGGAATAATCCCCTCTTTCTCCCACTGGTCATAAAAAGGAATTATCTCTTTGGCAAGAAAACATTTAAATGCCTCCCTAAAAAGGAGATGTTCTTTTCTATATAGGTTTTTATACATGGTTAATTAAAGGTGGGGATCAGGAAAGCCATCTCTTTCTTCTCTTGTAGTGCTTAACCTCCTTGTAGCTTTTCCTTTTGCCGACTTGACTTAAGCCTAGGTAAAACTCCTTGATATCCTCGTTTTCCTTGAGTTTAGCGGAAGGGCCATCCAGTACTATTCTTCCATTTTCCATGACATATGCATGATCTGAGATTGAGAGGGCAACAGAGGCATTCTGCTCAACTAATAAAATAGATGTATTGTTCTCTTTATTTATGAGTTCAATAATCTTGAAAATCTCTTTCACCATGGAGGGGCTCAACCCGAGAGATGGCTCATCAAGGAGCATCAATGTAGGCCTGGCCATCAAGCCCCTTCCCATTACCAGCATCTGCCTCTCCCCACCTGAAAGGTAGCCACTCACTCTATGCCGCAGACCTGTGAGGCTGGGGAAGTATTGGTAGACGTTTTCCATATCCTTTTTTATTTCCAGTGTGTCATTCCTTGAATATGCCCCTACCTTTATATTTTCTTCTACAGTTAATTGTTCAAAAAGGGGCCTGCCTTCCATAACCTGAACAATGCCCAATCGTACTATCTCTTCAGGACCATTTTGATCAATTCTTTTGCCCTCAAACTCAATGTTACCATCCGTTATCTCGCCTAATTCGGTCTTTAAAAGACCGGATATGGCCTTTAGGGCAGTCGTTTTACCAGCCCCATTGGCCCCTAAAAGGGTCACAATTTTTCCCTTTATGACATCAAGAGAGACCCCTTTAAGGACCAATATAACATCACTATAGATAACCTCAATGTTGTTTAGGGTGAGCATGATTATTTCTTTTTTGGTGGAGGAACGATCTTCAGGGTTGAGGTAGCAACCCTATCAGAATCTAAACCCGTTGCATTAATTGTATACACACCAGGGGGTATTGGCCTTGCCTCTTTAAAATTTGGCTTCAGTAAGGGTGTCCACCCAACCTGAAAAAACCAGTTCAGGGTAGCCATAGGCCCCATGGCAGCTGTAAAGTTACCGTTAGCATCAGAAGTTGCAACAGCAATTCCAACATCCTCTCCCTCTGTTATCCCTTTCATCTTTAAGCCAGGCGGTAGAACCATCTCCACACTTATCATCTCCTTGGGAGCAAAACCTGAGCCTTTGAAGGTAACAGGTTTTCTGATCAGAGCCGGTGAAAGAAATATCTCAGCGGGAGCTATCTCCAGAGTTGCCTTTGGCCCTGTTAATGATTGTAGGGTCTGACATGCAAGAGCCCCTAACACCAAGCCCGGGATAATAACAAACAGAATAATTATCTTAAAATATCTCATTCTTTGCCTCCTTTCGCTTTCTAAAATTTATGAAGGCTTACTGCATCAGGTGCTTTTCGCCAGCCTCTTATAGGGACAATCTTACCGTTCTTTACCTGGTAAATTTTCACCTCCAGGCTTCCTCTCCTGGATGTGGGGCTATAGGCACATGGTCCTTGAATACCTAGTCTCTCAAAACCAGTAATTCCTTGATAGGCCTTGTACATATCGTCTGCCTTGAGCTTTTCATAGCCAACGGCCTTGAGGGCGGCCTTTAAACCAGCCACATAGGTCAGCCCCCAGGACATTCCCATCCCATACACCTCATTATACTTATCAAGGGAACCCCTGTATTTTTTCCACAGATCTGTGGGAACCTTGTTCTTCATAGCATCTGTGCCCCTCTCGAAAAATGAGGTAATAGCAGTCCCTTCTAAGGCTTTTGCATGCACGCCAATTCCTAAGGCGGTTGGCCCCCAGTAATCAGTAGTCATCTGAATTTTTTTTGTAAGGCCCAAAGCATAAGCATCCCTGATAACATTGGTTGGCGTGGGATCAACACCTCCGGCATGTATGTAATGTGCACCCGCTTTGGCAAGCCGTGTAAGATATACGTCATGTTTGAGTGTGCCAGGCGGAAAAAATTCAGGTGGAAGCAGCTTTATACCCAGCTTTTCCGCATATTCTTTGCCGCCCCGCAGGTGTTCTCTTCCATAAGGATTATCCCAGCTAAGGTACCCTACTACTGGAGTCCCAGATTTGCTCTTCGCTTTCCAGTCATCGATGATCCAGTCCAAGGTGGCTGCAAAGGCATCTTGATACGCAGGGCCCCAAATGAAATTTCTTCCCAGATGGGCCTGAAACTCTCCATCTCCAGGGACAAGCTGGGCCCTTTTATCCCTCTCAATCAACCTGGCAACAGCCTTTCCTATACCGGTGCTGATAGAATTCACCATCAACAAGCGCTTGGTTCTTCGATACCGCTTGTATGCAGATACTGCCCTGGCAACATCGTATCTGGTATCGATCCCGATAAATTTTATCTTGATACCATTAACCCCTCCTTTTGCGTTTATTTCCTTGATATAATCTTCAAGCCCCATATCAGCGGGAACATTGAGGCCAGCAATAGGGCCTGTATAGTCTGCCAGACTTAGATAGGCAACCTCTTTAGCAGAAGATGATGAACTGAAAGTAGCGATACTAAAACAGATTGTTAAAACCATTGAGAGAAAAATTAAACATTTTTTTCTCATAGGAGCCCCCTTTCTTTTAAAAGGTTTTTAATAATAGATCTTACATGAAAAATAATGCCTGTGATTTTTTTGTCACCTCCTTTCTTTACTGCTAATAGGCAAATGGATAAAGCCTGTAAGAGGCCTTGAATGTCTCCCAGCGATGTGCCAGGCCTCTTGGTTCAAAGATCAGGAATATTATTACTGCCAGACCAAAGGCAACAAGCCCAAGAGCGGCAGCCGGAGAGGAGCCCAACCAGGGGATTGCCTTAGCCAGAACAGGTGACGTAAACATAACAACCTCGTTGAGGATTCGAATAAAAAGAACACCAAAAAATACGCCAGGAATGCTCCCCACACCTCCAATAATCAGCATGCCCACATATTCCAGGGCATGGAGTAATGTAAATTGCTCGGAGTTCACTACTGTGATCAGGTGCGCCCACAATGAACCTGCAATGCCTGCATAAAAACACGAAATAAAAAAGGCAAGCGACTTGTAATAGTAAAGGTTGACCCCCATCACCTCTCCTGCAAGGTCATTATCTCGTATAGCCACAAAGGCCCTGCCAGTTTTGGATCGTATCAGATTCCTGGCAGCATAGGTCATGATAACCATCACAGTCATGATGATATAGTACATCCTCTCATCTGTATCGAATTCAAAGCCTCCCACGCTTGGGGGTAAAGGGTAAAGACCTTTAAATGAGCCGGTAATCTCCAAATGAAGGATGAGCCAGATAACCACAAAGTGTATGGCTATAGTAGCCATGGCCAGATACATGCCCTTGATTCTTAAGGAAGGGGCACCACCAATGATTCCGACTGCTCCTGCAGTGATCCCTGACAGGGGTAGGGCAATCCAGAATGAAAATCCTAATTTTATGGTGAGGATGGATGAGGTATATGCGCCTATGGCCATAAATGCAGCCTGGCCAAATGATATTTGTCCACAATAGCCGCTGACAATCTGCAAGCCGA
>Ga0307419_10000178_pt1 | contig 28972 bp, 25 predicted proteins | sample SalMarWE160230MG_2_FD_202512 | JGI IMG/M metagenome (GOLD analysis project Ga0307419, IMG submission 202512) | Salt marsh sediment microbial communities from the Plum Island Ecosystem LTER, Massachusetts, United States - WE1602-30 | ecosystem: Environmental > Aquatic > Marine > Intertidal zone... | reverse complement strand
TGCCAAAGCTGCTGGAAATAGTGCAAGACCAAAAAATTGAAGAAGACAAGAAAGCATTATTGTATAATATCACATTAATTACATATGTCAAGGGGATAAACGCGTAATATTATCCATAAAAGGGAGCAATCATTAGTCACGCGGTGCAAAATGGCCTATAAAAAATGCGATTTATACAGATTATTGTGCGCAAAGACTGAGCAACCTTCTTGACTTTTTGGTTTATGATGTTATACTTGAGAGTTTAAAGAAATAGGGTTTTTGGGCAGGGGCCTATGGGGATAAAAGAGAGATTACAGGATGCAATGAAGAGCGCCGCCAAAGAAAAGGCCAAGGCGAGGCTCTCGACCCTTCGTTTGGCCCTGGCGGCTGTACAGAACAAGGAGAAGGAGCTCAGGGAGGAATTATCGGAGCAGGAAGCAATCCAGGTAATCTCGGGATTGATAAAGAAGGGCAAGGAATCCATAGAGCAGTTTAAGGCTGGTCAGCGGGCAGATCTGGTGGCCAAGGAAGAGCAGGAGATAACAGTCCTCCAGGCCTTTCTACCTGAACAGCTCACCCCGGAAGAGCTGGAGGTGGAGATCTCAAAGGCGATTGAGGAGGCAGGGGCCTCCACGCCTCAAGATATGGGGAAGGTAATGAAAATCCTGATGCCCCAGGTTGCCGGCAGGGCTGAGGGAAAGGTGGTCAACGAGCTGATTCGCAAGAGGCTTTCGGGGTAATCAAGCGACCCCACTATCGCGCTCGCAGTAATCAGATCACGTGATCCGAAACGTCACAGCAGGTACGTAATACCTAAATCGCCAAGGGGAAACGCCTCGTATCCACTTGGAAATCACTCAAGGATGGATGCCCACACTCTCTCCTCACTGGAGTATAACGAGATAGTGAGCCTCCTCAAAGGGTTTACCGCTTCCGAGCTGGGCGAAAGGGAATGTGCGTTAATTCGTCCCCTTTCCGATCCCCAGCAGGTAGCGGGGCTCCTCGGGGAGGTAACAGCCCTCAAGGAGGTCCTGGAAGGAGAGGCCGATCTTCCCTTGTACGGGATGACGGATATCGCTTCCATCCTCCAGCGCACCCGCATCGAGGGGGCCATACTTCCACCCTCAGAGCTTTTGGCAATAGCTGCTTCTGTTCGGGCATCCGGTTCTTTGAAGCGGTTTTTCCGAGAACTGGAGGAACGATTTGCGCCTTTGAAGGAGATAGGGGAGGAATTCTCCGCGCCGGGGCACCTGGCCCAAGAGATTGAGGGGGCCATCGGCCCGGGGGGGGAGATATACGATGAGGCCAGTCCCCTTCTGAAAGAGGTCAGGGGGAAGATCAAGAAGGTCCGGGGGGTCATTCAGGAGCGGTTGGAAGCCCTCGTGCGCCGCAAGGAGTTACAGGAGGTCATCCAAGACGAGGTGATCACCCAACGGAATGGCCGCTCGGTGATCCTGATCAGGGCAGATGCCAAGGGGCGGGTCAAGGGGATCGTGCACGACTACTCCCAGTCCCGCATGAGCCTCTACGTGGAGCCCCTGGAGGTGGTGGAGCGCAACAATGAGCTCAATGTCCTGATGCGAGAGGAGCGGGAGGAGGAAGAAAAGATCCTCAGGAGGTTGGCCGCTCTGGTGCAAGAGCACCGGGAGGAGCTTCTCCACGACCTTGCGCTGCAGGCGAGGGTGGATGCCATCTATGCCAAGGCCAGGTTGAGCATCTATCTCAATGGGGTCCCGCCCGCCTTAAACACCGACGGGCGGGTTATGCTCATGGCAGCGCGACACCCCCTTTTGATCCAGGCCCACCAGGAGGAGCGGGGGGATGAGGTAGTCCCCATCGATCTGCACCTGAACCCCGGTCAGAGGATCCTCATAATCAGCGGGGCCAACACCGGGGGCAAGACCGTGGCCCTGAAGACCCTCGGTCTCCTGACCCTGATGGCTTGCGCGGGATTGCACATCCCCGCTGCCCCGGACAGTGAGGTGAACCTCTTTTCCGCAATCTTCGCCTCTATCGGCGATGAGCAAAATCTCCAGGAACATCTCAGTACCTTCTCTTCTTTTGTCCAGTGGCTGAATCGCGTCGTGGATAGGATTGACGATACTACCCTGCTCCTCATAGACGAAATCGGGGTCGGGACAGAGTACTCCCAGGGGGCGGCCCTGGCCATGGGGCTCTTGGATTACATCAGGCAGCGAGGCGGATATGCCGTGGTGACCAGTCACTTCAACCCCCTGAAGGCCTATGCCTATCGTCATGATGCAGTGGCCAATGTCGCGGTAGAGTTTGATGAAGAGACCCTCAAACCCACCTATCGGCTCCTCTATGGGAGGCCGGGGACGAGCCAGACCCTCCTCATTGCCCAGAGGCTGGGTCTCAAGGGAGAGATCTTGGATGGGGCACGGGGTTATCAGGATGAAGTCCACGGCCAGCTGGAGGAGCTCATGGCGGAGTTGGAGCGCCTGCACCGTGACCTGGAAGGGGAGCGGGCCGAGGCAGCCCGGGCAAAAGAGGAGGCCGCAGGGAGTCGGGAGCGCCTGCGCCGGGCCGCCGAAGAGATCAAGGAGAGAAAGTCCAAGATTATCGAGAGGACCGAGGAAGAGGGCAGGAGGATCATTAATTCCTTGGAATCTCAGCTCAGGGAGGTCTTGAAGGAGGCCGAGGAGGGGAAAGCGCGGGCGCCTGTTTTAAAAGGAGAGGCCAAGCGGATCAGAGAGGACTTCATGGGCCACTTTCCCAAGGCACGAAAGCGGGGAGGGGATGAAGAGATCCTTAAAGGTGACCTGGTAGAGGTCATAACCCTGGGCAAGGAGGGGGTGGTGGTGGGACTTTCCTATGATCCCCCTCGAGCAGAGGTGTCCATTGGCGGCATACGGGTCAAGGCCCCGGTGGATGAGTTGAGCTTCATCTCCCGAGGGGAAGCACCAGGGCACAAACAGGAGCAAGCGGCCCTCCACGTCGCCCTGGAATCATCGGGTGGCGCTGTCCTCGAAGAGTTGAATGTGATCGGCCTGAGGGTAGATGAGGCCCTCCCCAAGGTTGACAAATTTCTCGACGACGCCCTTGTGAGGGAGTATGACCGGGTCCACATCATTCATGGTATAGGGTCCGGCAAGCTGAGAGAAGCAATCCAGGGACATCTCAAAGGTCATAGGTGGGTGAAGGATTTCAGAGAAGGCGGACTCAAGGAAGGTGGCCTGGCGGTCACCGTTGTTGAGTTGCGATAGGATGAGTTGAGGTGAGGCGATGGCAGGGTTTATCCCCGATGAGGTCATAGAGGAGATCAGGGAGCGAGCGGATATCATCGAGGTTATCTCCGATCACATGGCCCTCAAAAAAGCAGGGAGGGACTACAAAGGGCTGTGTCCCTTTCATCAAGAAAAGACACCCTCCTTTGTGGTGAGCCCGGAGAAACAGCTTTTTCACTGCTTCGGATGCGGCGTCGGGGGAAACACCTTTACCTTTCTCATGAAGTACGAGCAGATATCCTTTGCAGAGGCGGCGAGGGCCCTGGCCCAGCGGTACGGAGTGCGGATCCCCGAGGTCAGGGTGATGGCCCAAGATCAGCGGAAGGAGAATCTTCGGCAGATCAACGCCATGACACTGGATTTTTACGCCCATTTCATCAGGGGGGAAAAAGGGGGGACGGTCGCCAGAGACTATCTGGAGCGCAGGGGTATAGAGCGGGGCGTTTGGGAGGAGTATGGGATCGGGTATGCACCCTCCGGATGGGATAACCTGGTGACCCATCTTAAAAAGAAGGGGGTTAATGTGAAAGAGGCGGAGGCCCTTGGTCTTATCATCCCCAAGAAGGGGGGGTGGTATGATAGGTTTCGGGACAGGATCATCTTTCCCATCTTTGACCTGCGGGACAACGTCATCGGGTTCGGGGGTCGGGTCTTGGGTGATGGTCTCGAGCCGAAATACCTCAACTCCCCGGAATCCATCCTGTATAAAAAGGGGGCGAGTTTTTATGGGTTGAATGTCGCCCGCAAGTATATTCAGCAAGAAGGAGGAAAGGTCTTCATTGTAGAAGGGTATTTCGATCTCCTCAGTATGGCGCAGCGTGGGGTGAAGAACGTAGTGGCCACCTTGGGGACAGCCCTCACCCCTGTGCAGGTACGGCTCGCGCGGAGATTCGCAAAGGAGCTCTTTCTCCTCTTCGATCCAGATGAGGCTGGTAAAAAGGCGGCCCTCAGGGGTTTGGAGCTTTGTATCCAGGAGGACGCGTTTCCAACGGTGATCCGCTTGCCCGACGGACTGGACCCCGACGGCTATTTCCAAAAGGGGGGTGACCCCCAGGCCTTGTGGTCGAGGGCGGTTCCGGGGGTAGAGTACGCCATGGAGATGTTGATGGCGGGGCATGACCGGGGCACGGTGGAGGGCCGAGTCAAGGCGGTGCATGCCGTCCTTCCCTTCCTCCTCAAGATCAAAGATGGGGTGCACAGAGGTCTTTATCTTAAGCGCCTCGCGGAGAAGAGCGGGGTGCGGCAAGGGGAGATTCTTGACGCAGCCCGCACCATGCGTAAAGGTCCCACAAAAGGAGCAGCGCAGGAGCCGATCACCAGGATACACGTGTCGACGGGAAAGACGCTGGTGCAGATGATGATTCAGAATCCCAAACTCATCTCTTTCGTGATTGAGGAGGGGGTAGTGGAAGGTCTTGAGGACCACGACCTTCGGTCCATCGCTGAATTGGTGATCCGTGATCTCCAACGCCACGGCGATCTCTCCTTGGACAGATTGGCCCCCACCTTGGAAGAGCGGGGGTTGAGCGAGATCGCTTTCTCTCTGGCTTTTCAGGAAGAAGAGATGGAGGAAGGAATAGCGGAAAGGATCATAAAGGACTGTCTTCTCAAGTTGAAGATGAAGGCACTGAAGCGACAGCAGGAGGGGCTCAACAAGAGGATCAAGGAGGCGGAAACTAAGAGAGATGAGGCACTATTGAATTCTCTTTTTTTGAGTATGGAGACCCTGAATACTCAAATCCGTAAGCTCCAAAAAGCGGGGTCGAAGGTGTCTTCATGACCGGCGACGGCCGAAACAAATGGAGCACTATACGTAAGAAGAAAGGAGTTATGACCTTGAAAAATAAAGGGGTTTTTGATTTTGAAGAGGTTGGTGAGATCATGAAAGCGGAAGATGTCTCCTCTGACCAGCTGGAAGATATGTTGTCGATGTTCAACGAGATGGACATCGAGGTGGTCGACGAAGACGAGGGAACGAGCACACAGAAGGTCGAGGAGGACTTTGTCGAAGAGGAACGTGTAGAGGAGATTGAAGATCTCGATCTCATCGGCAGGACCAGTGATCCCGTGCGCTTATACCTCCGAGAGATGGGGCGCGTGTCACTCTTGACCAGAGAAGGAGAAGTGGCCATCGCCAAGAGGATAGAGTATGGGAAAAAAGAGGTCATCAGGGTCATTCTTAACTGCCCCATGACAGTGAAGGAAGTGCTGAACATAGGGGAAGGGGTTCGTCAAGGAAGGATCGACATCAGGAATGTTACCAATGAGGTTGAGGATGACGAAGGCTACGCCGAGGAGAAGGAATTCTATAAAAATAAGATTATGAGGATTATAGGTCGGGTACGACGCCTTGATGACGAGATCCAGAGATTGAAAGCACAAGGCGATGCCGGCGAAGAAAAGCTGCAGAAAAAACGGGAGGAGATGGTTACGTTCCTCACCCAGATCAATCTCAAAGAGGCACAGATCGAGGCCGTTGTAGATAAAGTGAGGGGGTTGGTGCATCGAATCGAGAAGGCAGAGGAGGAGTTGGCCGCGGTAAGCAAGAAGGTCGGGGTGCCGGTACAGAAGTTGAGGGCCTTTCTTCGCGAGGTGAAGAAGGACCCTGGGAGAAAGAAGTCCTTCTTCAAGCAGAAAAAAATGAGCGAAGAGGGGTTTGTGGAGCTGGCAAAGGGTGTAAGGAATACCTATCGCAAGTTTCAGCGGATCGAACAGGAAGCCGGGCTTTCCGCGCTGGAGTTGAAGAGGGCCATTGAGGGTATCCGTAGGGGAGAATGTACGGCCAAAGAGGCGAAAAATGAATTGGTGAGGGCAAACCTGCGGCTGGTGGTGAGCATCGCCAAGAAATACACCAACCGGGGGCTTCAGTTTCTCGATCTTATTCAAGAGGGCAATATCGGGCTCATGAAGGCCGTGGATAAGTTTGAGTATGCTCGAGGCTACAAGTTCAGCACCTATGCCACGTGGTGGATTCGACAGGCCATCACCAGGGCAATAGCCGATCAGGCGAGGACCATCAGGATCCCTGTGCATATGATCGAAACTATCAATAAGTTAATCAGAACATCGCGCTATCTCGTTCAAGAATTGGGGCGAGAGCCGCACCCCGAGGAGATCGGCGAGAGGATGGAACTGCCCGTGGAGAAGGTGCGCAAGATTCTCAAGATAGCCAAAGAACCCATTTCGCTGGAGACCCCCATCGGGGAAGATGAGGACAGCCATCTGGGGGACTTCATCGAAGACAAAAAGGCCGTCTTACCCGGCGAGGCCATGATCGTCAAAAACCTCGTGGAACAGGTCCAGAGGGTCTTGTCCACCCTTACCCCTCGGGAGGAGAAGGTCTTACGGATGAGATTTGGCATCGGGGAAAAATACGATCACACCCTGGAGGAAGTGGGGCAGGATTTCTCCGTCACCAGGGAGCGGATCCGCCAGATCGAGGCCAAATCCTTGCGCAAGCTGCGCCACCCCAGCAGGAGTAAACGATTGAAGAGCTTTGTGGATAATTAAGAGGTTATTGAAAAATGGTTTTTCAGCAGTCTGTTAAGGAGATCCCCCTCCCACCCGCCTGACCATTTCCTCGAAGATGGAAGGGATGGGGATCTCTTCCTGTTTCCCCTCTTGCATGTCCCGCAGGATCGCCTGTCCGGTACGCTGCTCGTCCTCACCGATGATCAGCACATAGCGAGCGCCGAATTTATCAGCCCTGCGCATCTGCGCCTTGAGGCTGCGCCCTTCATAGTCGATCATCGTCCTCACCCCGGCTCGGTTCAGCCTATGGCTCAAGCTGAAGGCCTCCCTTTGGGGTCCTTTCCCCAACGCGGCGACGAACAACGACGGACCAGGGGGGACTGACTCATCAGGCAGAATGAGCAGAAGGCGTTCCATGCCAATAGCAAATCCGATACCGGGGATATCCGGCCCCCCCAATTCCGCTACAAGGTGATCGTATCTGCCGCCGGCGGCCACAGCGTTTTGTGCCCCTAACCCCCCTGCCACCACTTCAAAGGCGGTCTTGGTGTAGTAGTCCAACCCCCGCACCATTCTGGGGTTTATCTCATACGGGACGTCAAGGACATCCAGATATCCTTTCACCCCGGCAAAATGCTCGGTGCATTCCGTGCAGAGATGGTCTCCAATAAGGGGAGCCTCTGTCATAACCTCCTGACAGCCCTGGACCTTGCAGTCGAAGGCCCGCAGGGGGTTGTGCCCCATTCTTCTGCGGCAATCCTCACAGAGGTGAGGGAGGTGATCGCCGAGGAAGGCCCGCAGGATCTCTTTGTAGGGGAGACGGCAACGGGGGCACCCGAGGGAGTTAATCTGTAATATGCACCCTTTGACCCCCACGATGGAGAGATAGTGCATCACGATGGCCATGACCTCGGCATCTATCATGGGGTGGGAGATCCCAAAGACCTCCACATTGATCTGGTGAAACTGGCGATATCTCCCCTTCTGTGGCCTCTCATGCCTGAACATGGGGCCGATGGAGTAGAGCTTTGCCATTGGGTCAGCAGCGTACATCTTGTGCTCGATATAGGCACGCACAATGGAAGCGGTGGCCTCAGGGCGCATGGTAATACAATCTCCGCTGCGATCCTCAAAGATATACATCTCCTTCTCCACAATGTCCGTTTTCTCTCCAATGCTTCGCGAAAAGAGCGCCGCCTTTTCCAGGATGGGGATCCGTATCTCAGAGAAACCGCACCCCTCCAAGACCTCCCGGGCACGTTCCTCCAATGCCCTCCATCGGTGGGTCGCAGGAGGCAGGATGTCACTAAACCCTCTAATGGCCTTGATCGCCACCGCATCTCCTTCTGAAAGGTATTTTCTCGGGAAGATCACTAAGCTTTTTATACCAAAGAGGGGGAAAAGTCAAACCGCACCCAACACCACATCTCGAATACCATATCGGCTAGTGACAAAAAATGTCAGAACGGTGGCATTAACCAGACGCCTGCCTCTACTCAATGTTGAAAGATCTTTAACATTTTGTTTTTTAAAGACTTTTTCTTAAAAAAATAATTGTACATTTGGCATAAAAAATGCTGATGGATCACTAGGGGTAGGCGTATCTTTTTGGCATCGCATGAAGCGGAAGTCCTGACTTCTCGAAACCGAGGTTGCGGCAATGCCTGGGACGAAAGATCACGATAAGACGAAAGGGCAGTTAATAAGAGAATTGGCAGAGCTGCGCCAGCGGATTGCTGAATTGGAAAAATCAGAGGCGGTATTGGAGAAAGAAGCCATCCTCAACACATTGGTGGAGCATGTTATACACGAAGACAGAGAGATGAAGATTCTTTGGGCCAACGGGGCCGCATGTGATTCAGCGGGTTTGTCCTGTGAGGAACTGATAGGGCGCCATTGTTATGAAATATGGCCGAAGCGCAGCGATCCTTGTCCGGACTGCCCAGTTATGAAGGCTATGGAAACAGGGCAGCTCCAGGAAATGGAGAAGATGACCTCGGACGGGAGGTTCTGGTTCATACGAGGCTATCCACTACGAGATGAGAAAGACAATATAGTAGGTGGAATTGAGTTTACACTCGAAATTACCGAGCGCAAGCGGGCAGAAGATGCGCTGCGGGAGTCAGAGGAAAAGTATCGTTCTTTGGTAGAATTTACCGAGGATCCCGTATACCTGGTAAACAGGCAGAAACAATACCTATTTATGAACGCAGCATATCTCGCCCGGCTTGGTTTGCCGCGTGATCACGTCATCGGGAAGACGTATGGAGAGTTTCACTCTTGTGAAGAAACCCAGGTATTTTCTGAGTATATTGAACAGGTGTTTAAATCCGCTCGGTTTGTCCAATATGAGCACGAAAGCCGAAGAGATGACAAATACTTTCTCAGGACGTTAAGCCCGGTGAAGGAACCCGATGGGAGTATCGAGGCGTTAACGGTGATTTCAAAAGATATCACAGAACGCAAGCGGGCGGAAGAGGAACTCACCTACATGGCCACCCACGATTCTCTCACCGGCTTGCCCAACCGTATGCTGTTCAGTGACCGTCTTGCACAGGCACTTGCCCAGGCACATCGCCGTAAGAAGAAGTTTGCCGTGATGCTGCTCGATCTGGACCATTTTAAGGACGTTAATGATTCGCTGGGACACAGCGTAGGAGATCAGTTGTTGCGTGCCGTCGGCAATCGTCTGAGAGGACTTTTGCGCAAAGGAGATACCATCGCCCGCGTCGGAGGAGACGAATTCCTCCTACTTGTATCCGAGATAGCCCGACTTAAAGATGTCAAGACCGTCGCCCAAAAAATTCTGGATGCCTTTCAAAAGTCCGTTGTCTTTGATTCTCACACACTCCAGATTTCCGCCAGCATTGGAGTTGCCATCTATCCCGATGATGGTGACAATGATGATACCTTACTGCACCATGCCGACATCGCCATGTACCGAGCCAAGGAAAAGGGCCGAGGCAACTACCAGCGCTTCATCCCTCTACGGAGCTGAACCCTTTCAATAGCGGTGGAGGCGAATCGAATAAAGACTTCTTATTGCTCGACGTGTGAGACGCATCTTCTCTCAGATCACAGGAGGAATATCTCTTCACCCCATCCTGCAAGCCACGGCATTCTAAAGTGACAAAAAACGGCACTTTCTTTGAGAATATATGCTTACTTTATGTTTATCTACCCCCCTTATCGTTATAACCCCCTAATTTTTAATGATTTTTCTGTCAAAAAAATCCCCAAGTTTGGCACAGAATCTGCTTAATCAAAAGAAGAACTAACGGAGTAACATTGAAACAGTTTTCTGACATCGTTGCTGCCCGGACCTCTATGGAGCAGATTATAGGCAATATCCCGGGTAATGCCGTCAAGTACCTCGTCGACCCTGAGCGTCCCTGCAAGATTGAGGTCACTGCGAGGATTGATAATAGCAGTACGTTCTTCTTCATCCGCCTCGCAGCATATTGTTGAGGGAGGAGATAATGTCTCAGATTGGGGAAGTGAGCATTTTATTGGTGGAGGATGACCCGGGTCATGCTCGGTTGATCGAGAAAAACCTGCGTCGAGCGACTGTCACAAATAGCATTGATCTCGTTACCGATGGGCAGCAGGCTGTTGATTACCTGTTTTGTGAGGGTGAGTATGCGGATAGGCGGCGTTCCCTGCCACTGTTGGTCTTGCTCGATTTGAACCTTCCGGTGCTCGATGGCTATCAGGTCTTGGAGCGTATGAAGGCCGATGAGCGCACCAAGTTTATTCCAGTGATTATCCTTACCACTACCGATGATTCCAGTGAAGTGGACCGGTGTTATGAGCTTGGTTGTAATGTCTACGTCACCAAACCGGTGGACTACGAGCAGTTCTCTGAGGCGATGCGTAAGCTTGGATTGTTGTTACTGGTTATCATGATACCGGGCGGAGGATAGGAGTTTATGGCTCAGTCTGGATCCATGCGTATTCTGTATATCGAGGATGACCCTGGTTTGGCCCGACTTGTGCAGAAGAGGTTGAGGCGGGTGGGGTATGAAGTGGACATTGCCTCTGATGGTGAGGAGGGGATCGCTAAGTACGAGGCCGATTCCTACGACCTTATGTTTGTGGATCAGACCCTCCCCGTCTGCAATGGGTTAGACGTGATTCGTGCCTTGGCCTCGCGGGGTGCGTTGCCGCCCACGATTATGATCACGGGCACCGGCGATGAGCGGGTAGCGGTTGAGGCCATGAAGCTGGGTGCGGGCGACTATATCGTCAAGGATGTGGGGGGCGGGTATCTTGAATTGCTCCCTTCCGTTATTGAAAAGGTACTTCAAAAGCGGTGCGTCATCAAGGAGAAACAGCGGGCGGAGAAGGCGCTGCGAGATTGCGGAAATAAACTGGAGAAGCTTCATGAAATAGCGCGCCGTCTGGCAGCCTGTATCAACGAAGAAGAGATATATCATTTGGCCATCGAAGCAGCAAAAAAGATCCTCACCTTTTCTTTCTGCAGCCTTGGGATTGTAGAAGGGGAACAGATCGTCACAAAGATGTCCTATCCCCCTCCTCTTCATGGTAAGAGCCAATCGACATCAGTGGATGAAGGGCTTACGGGGAAAACCTATAGAAATGGCAAGACATATGTCCTTGGGGAGATGAGAAAAGCTCAGAAGACACAGCCGTCACGGACAGAATATCTCTCCTTGATCAGTGCCCCTATCGGGGATCTTGGTGTCTTTCAGGTAGCTTCTATCGAACCCGATGCCTTTAGTGAGGACGACGCTCGGCTGCTTGAGTTGCTGCTCGGCCATACCGCCTCCGCCATCAAACGAATCCGCCTGCAAAATGAACTTAAAGAGCAGGCCATCCATGATCCCCTGACTGGCCTCCATAACCGCTATTATCTTAACCAAGTCCTTGACCAAGAGGGCAAGCGCTCAAAGAGATACAACCATTGTATGGCCTTCTTGATGATCGACGTCAATAGGTTTAAGGAGATCAACGATCGTTATGGGCACCACGTAGGGGATGAGGTCCTCCGAGAGATAGCATCTTTGCTGCGCAAGGCAGTGAGGGATATCGATATCGTTGTCCGCTATGGCGGGGACGAGTTTTTGGTCATCCTGCTTGAAACGAATGGTGAGGTAGATACTGTCAAACGGCGCATCGCCAAAAAAATTACCCTCCAAAATAAGAAAAATGCGCGGTTTGATTTTCCCGTCACCCTTTCCATTGGCAGCGCCTACTGGGATCCTCACGATTCGCATTCCGTGGACGAAATCCTGAACGAAGCGGACAGGCTGATGTATGAGGACAAAAAAAGGCATAATGGCCATGCGGCAGGAGAGAGCCATGACTGATATCCAAGATGTCACTATCCTCTTAGTAGAAGACGACCCGGGGCACACCCGCCTGATCGAAAAGAACCTGCGCCGGGCGAACATCAAAAACGAGATCCACCGTGCCGCTAATGGGCAGGAGGCCATCGACTACCTGTTGCGCGAGGGGGAATATGCCAACAACAAAGACTCATCACCTGTTTTGGTACTGCTCGACCTCAGCATGCCGGTGCTCGACGGCTACCAAGTGCTTGCACGCATGAAGAGTGATGAACGCACCAAACGCATCCCCGTTATTGTGCTTACTACCACTGATGACCCCCGAGAAGTGAAAAGGTGCTATGAACTCGGTTGCAATGTTTACATCGCCAAACCAGTGGATTATGAACAATTCTCTACGGCAATCCGCAAGCTTGGGCTATTCTTGTTGGTGGCGATGATACCTAATGGGGGAGGGCAGTAGGGCATGGCTCGGGCCGAACCCATCCGCATCCTTTACATCGAGGACGATCCCGGCCTGGCCCGACTGGTCCAGAAAAGGCTGGGCAGGGCTGGGTATACCGTTGATCTTGCCTCCGATGGTGAAGAGGGGATTGCTAAGTATAAGGCCAATTCCTATGATCTCCTCTTTGTGGATCAGAGCTTACCCATCCATGATGGGCTGGAAGTAATCCGTATCTTGGGCTCCAACGGTTCCTTGCCTCCCACGGTCATGATCACGGGCACCGGCGATGAGCGGGTGGCGGTTGAAGCGATGAAGCTGGGTGCGGGCGACTATATCGTCAAGGATGTTGAAGAAGGATATCTCAAACTGCTCCCGTCCGTGATTGAGAAGGTACTGCAGCAGCGACGCGCCGTTGAAGAAAGGCAACACGCGGAAGAGGCATATAGCGCGGTGGTGGAACACTCCCTGCAGGGCCTGCACATTATCCAAGAAGGGCGCGAGGTCTTCGTCAACTCCGTGTACGCGGAGATGTTGGGCTATACCGAGGAAGAGTTGTTGGCCCTCACCCCTGCGCAGGTACAGAACCTCGTACACCCCGAGGATCGGGAGCTCGTCAGTAAACACTACCGGGCCCGTATCGAGGGAAAGATCCCCTCCGAGCGCTATGAGTTCCGCATCATCCGGAAAGACGGATCAGTGCGCTGGGTGGAGGCCTTTGCCAGCCGCAGCGAGTATCGCGGTAAGCCCGCCTCACAATTGGCCATGATAGATATTACCGAGCGCAAGCAGATTGAGGAGGCGCTGCGGCAAACTGAAGAGCGGTACCGTACGTTGGTTGAGACGATGAAGGTTGGATTGGCTGCTATAGACGAAAAGGGGGTGAACGTCTACGCTAACGAGCAGCTTTGTAATATATTGGGATACTCGATGGATGAGGTCATCGGCCGTTATTGCGTCGACTTTCTCGATGAGGAATATCGTCAGGCCCAAGAAGAAATATTTGCAAAACGAAGAGAAGGTATGCAAGACACTACCCCGTACGAGGTTACCTGGAGAAGGAAGGACGGACGAAAGGTCCATACCATTATGACGCCGACGCCCAGTTTCGATGCAGATGGTCATTTTACAGGCAGCTTTGCAATACTCACCGACATCACCGAGCGCAAGCAGATGGAACTGGAGCTTCGGGAGAGTGAAGAGAAATATAGATTTCTTTTTGAAAACAGCCAAAACGTTAATATCTTGATCGGGTTAGATGGCAAGATCATCGATGTAAACAAAAGTGTTGTAGAATCGCTGGGGTACGAGAAAGAGAGTGTCATCGGCAAAGACGTGCTCGCATTTGTCGTTCCCGAGCAAAGAGAAGGTGCAGCAAGACAATTAGCTCGGGAATTGAAGGGAGAATACACTCCGTCTTTTGCAGTAGATGTTATCAGCAAGAAGGGCATCCGGACCCTTCTCTTCCCAGAGGGAAATGCAACGGTGTTGGCAAAGGGCGAGTTGACTGGCATGTTGATCAGTGCACTAGACATCACTGACCGCAAGGAGGCGGATGATTCACTGCGGCTTAGTGAGGAGCGCTATCGAACGCTGGTGGAAAACATCGACTTCGGCATCAACCTCATCGATGCCGACCACACTATAGTGATGGTAAACACTGCGCTCAGTAGAAGGCTTAACAAGAAAGTCAGTGACTTTATCGGGGAAAAGTGTTATCGGGCATTTGAAAAGCGTGAGGCAGTGTGCCCGCATTGCCCCGGGGTTCGGGCAATGGCTACTGGTCAGCCGGCAGAGGTCGAGATTGAGGGTGTGGAAGATGACCAGGATTTTTTTCCTGCACGGCTTCAAGCCTTTCCCATCCTGCAGAAGGATGGAACAGCGTCCGGGTTCATAGAAGTGGTAGAGGATATTACCGAGCGCAAGCGGGTGGAGAAGGACTTAATGGAACATAAAGAGGCACTAAAAAATGGCTTTTTCGGGACCGCCGAGGCCCTTTCCAAGGTTATCGAGGATCGGGACCCCTATACCAGCGGTCATTCAATCGGTGTGGCCGGACTCGCCGAGGCCATAGCCCGCGTGATGGGGTTTCCTGAAGAGGAGCTCACCGGGATCTATATTGCCGGTGTCCTCCACGATATCGGCAAGATGGCCGTACCCGTGGAGATATTGGTCAAGCCGGGGAGGCTGACCGACATGGAGATGTCACTCATTAAGATGCATCCCCAGGCCGGATATGAAATATTGAAGGGGATTGATTTCCCCTGGCAGGTGGCGCCAGCTACCCTCCAACACCATGAGCGCATGGATGCTTCAGGTTATCCTCAGGGACTGAAGGGTAATAAGATAATCCCCGAGGCCCGAATTCTGGCGGTGGCCGATGTGGTGGACGCCATGACCCACCATCGTCCCTATCGCCCTGCCTTTAGCCTGCAGGACGCTATGGAGGAAATTAACAAGGGGCGGGGAAGACTCTATGACGCTCAGGTGGTGGATGCGTGTCTGGAGGTGTTTAAGGAGAAGGAACCCCTTGCAAGCTCGGCGTATTCGACGAGCTCCACCTCACCCCAGTTCTGCAGGGGCTCCGAGAAATCTTCGGCCCTGCCCACTGCCACGAGGATAAGGTCTTCCGGCAGGAGATAGGTGGAAGCCAAGCTATTGATCTCCTCCAGAGTGACATTTCCGATCGCCGCCGGATATAACGATAGATAATCGAAGGGGATGTCATAAAGCTCCAGCTTGAGGAGCTCCGCAGCTATCTGGCCCGGGGTTTCCAATTGCAGGGGGAAGCTCCCCCTGAAGAAATTCTTCGCCGCTTCAAGTTCCTGAGCCTGGGCCCCCTCCGCGACAAACTCCTCCATGACCGCCACGATCTCCTCAATGACCGGGACGGTAGTGGACGTCGGCGTAAAGGTGGAGATGATAAAAGGTCCTTCGATGTGCCCTGCCTGAAAGGAGCTCCTAATACCGTAGGTGTACCCCTTCTCGGCTCGTATGCGCTGCATGAGCCGGGAGGAAAATCCCCCGCCTCCGAAGATATAATTCATCACTTTGAAAGGTATATAACTTTTATCTTTTCTGTTGATCCCCAGCAGACCCACCCGTATCTGGCTCTGGCTGAGATCAGGTCGATCCACCACGATGATCTTTCTTCCCGTGGGTCTCACCGGTGCAGGAAGGGGATGGTCAACCTTCCTCTCGGCCTTCCAATCCCCAAGGTGCCTCTCAGCCCCCTGTCTGATCTCCTCGGGGCTGAGGTCGCCGATCACCAGCAGTACGGTGTCCTCAGGAGAATAGTGGTGGTGGTAAAAGGAACGCGGATCCCCTGCCGCCAACCCCTGCAGGGAAGGAATGGTACCGTAGGGGGGATGGGCGTAGGGTGTATTTTTTAGGAGGAGTTGAACGATGATCTCGTTCGCAATGACCTCGGTTTGATCCCGCTGCTGGATCAAACGGGAGATCCTCCGTTGCTGGGATTGTTGCGTCTCCTCCTGCGGAAAGGTGGGCTGCAGGAGCATGTCTCCCACCAAATCCATCAACGCAGTGAAGTCTTGAGACAGGCCGAAGACCTCCACAAAAGAGGCGTCCCACCCGGAGCTGGCGGTGTACTGCGCACCCAATTGCTCCATTTCCAGGGCCAGCTGCTGACTATTCCTTCGCCCAGTGCCGAGCGTCAACATCTCAACGGTAAGGTCAGCCAACCCTTCCTTCCCCGCGGCGTCCAGTTCGCTCCCCCGCTTGACCATCACGGTGATGTGGACCAGCGGAAGCTTATGATACTCCAGGCCTATCACCGTGAGGCCATTGTCGAGGCGCACCTTTGTAATGTTCTCTGTCTTAACGGGAAACATCCTTTATTCCACGGGCTCGAGGCGTTCGTTTTCCTCTGGGGTGATCGGTTGTAGCGTTACTACGGTCCTGTTGTCCTCGCTTAGATATCGCTGCGCCACCCGCTGGATGTCCTGGGCGGTTATTCCCTCACATCGAGTCAAGACGGTGTTGACCATCCCGCAGTCCCCCGCCTTGATTTCATAAAGCCCCCCTGCCAACCCCTGAAAAAAGATGGACTGCAATCCCATGATGCAGGAGGCTGTTAAGCCACGCTTCGTTTTGGCGAGCTCCGCGTCATCGAATTCACCATTCTTTATCTCCTCGATGGCCGCCCATATATCGTGCTCCAAATCGCCGAGTTGCACCCCGGGCGCCGCAATGGCATATACCTGCAGCAGTCCCGGGTCCATGGACCAAAACGGTGGGGGGTCTACTTCCACCTGAGCATCAACGGCCTTTCCGGTTTTGACGAAGCGCCGGTAGAACCGAGATGACTTTCCGTGAGAGAGTATATGCCCGAGGACGAGCAGGGGGAAGACGTCGGGGTCGGTGATCCCCGGGCAATGGAAACCGGCAAAAAAGGCCTCCAATTGTGATACCTTTTTGTAAATAGAGCGTTTTTCGCCCCGCTGGGGGCGCTCCGGCGCGGGTGGCGGGTCCCCAGGGGCTTCGGGTTTGAGGTGGCCGTAGTACTTGTCGACCAGGGCAAGGGCTTCCTCCCTCTTAAAGTCACCGACGATGACCACCACGGCGTTATTGGGGGCGTATCCCCGTCGGTAATATTCGAGGCAGTCATTGAGGGTTAATCTTCTGAGGTCCGAATCCCAGCCGATCACGGGCCATTGATAGGGGTGCTGGTCAAAGGCGATGGCGAAGAGTTGTTCTATGAGGAGGCCGAAGGGTGAGTTGACGGTCCGCAGCTTTCGCTCACTCCTCACGACCTCCCGCTCGGTATCTAAAATTTCCTGATTGAGGAGAAGGTTTGCGAATCGCTCGGCTTCCAATCTGATGGCTAACGCCAATTTATCGGCGGGGAGGTTTTCGAAGTAGCTCGTATTATCGATGGTGGTAAAGGCGTTGAGGGTTCCTCCATTAGCCTGGATGATGCGGGCAAACTCCTCCGGGCCCAGTTCCTTGGATCCCCTGAACATCATGTGCTCAAAGAGATGAGAGATGCCGGTGGTCCCGGGCCGCTCGTTCCTGGATCCTGTGGCGAAGTGGACCTGGTAGGTTACGATGGGATGCGACGGGTCCTCCAGGGTCAAGACCTTGAGGCCGTTGGACAACTGGTCCCGCTGAAAGTCCAGGGTTATATTCTGCATAAGATTCCTTGGCGGTTTGGACAACCAAAGCGTGATGATGGTTGTCCTCCACCCTTCACTTCATGTAAGGTGAGGACAACAGCAATGCGCAGTAATGATAACACAACAGGTGCTATTGTGCATCCTCTTTGTTGATGAAGTGATGTGGGTGTTTAGAGCGTGTGGAGATGGATTGGTTGCCTCAGACAATACCGAGCCTCGGTCCGACATCTGAGTGGAGATTGCCCCTGCCGTAAGAGATCTCCCTTACGTATATGTTTTGGCTTGGCTGGCTCTGTACGTAAATAAGGATCAAAGGGAACTTTCCCAGATATTACGTGGGCAAACGGTACAGGCATTCATACTATTTGTCTTTTTCGTTAAATAGTGATATGTTAAGAGGCTCTGAGGATCGTGGTAATCTTTTCCCCGATCTCTTGCAGCCATTCTTCGGTATAAGGGGAGGTTTCCTTCAGCCGCGGATCAAGGGGGTCTTCGGGGTTAAAGTTTTGGAGGGTCAAGGAGGAGGACCCACTCAGGTGGTGGGCTAAGTGGAGCAGGTCCTCCTCCTTGTGGAGGGCTGGAACAACAGTGGTCCTGAACTGATACGTAACTTTCCCTTTTTTCAGAAAACAGATACTCTCTTGTATCTTTTCCAGGTCGGCAGGCACGCCCGCTGCCCTGCTGTAACTCACCTCATTGAGGGGGGCCTTGACGTCCATCGCCACACAGTCCACCAGGCCTCTCTCTACCAGCGATTCCAGCACATGAGGGTGGCTTCCATTGGTATCAAGCTTGACGAGAAATCCTGCCCCTTTGATCTCGGCTATGAGGGAGGGAAGGTGGGGGTGGATGGTAGGCTCCCCCCCGGTGATGCACACACCATCCACCCACCCCTTCAGCTCGGCCAGACGGGCCATGATATATGTTCGGGGGATGTCCTCATGGCCTGCTGGATTAAGGACGAGCTGGTGGTTGTGACAGAAGGGACACCGGAAGTTGCACCCCGGCAGAAAGAGCACGGAGGCCACCTTACCGGGCCAGTCCACAAAGGAAGTCTCCAGGAAGCCCTTGACGCTGATCTCTTCCCGGCTGATCGCCTCCCGGGGGTATTCTTCCGGTACGCAAGGTAACGATACTTCTCTTTGTACTATCGTATCCATTAAGCCCTGATTACTCCCTGGATCTCTTGCAGGGTCGGGATCGATCCCCGCCACCCCGCCAAAATCCGTTCATCTTCATCTTCGATGATGATCGTAGGGGTGGACAACACACTGTAGAAGGCGGCCTCAGCGAGGCCATCGGGGGTCTCAAGGTCATAGTAGTTGACCCGGAGGCCCTCCTGTTTAAGGATACCCCCTATCTCTTTGGCAGCAGGGCACTTGGGGCATTCAGCTTTGGTGAAGATCTTGATCGATCCCATCCTTTTACCTCCTGATCATACGGCAATCTTGACCTGTGCATCATCCGGCCGCTTCTTAATAAAGGCCTCGTTACGATATCGATCTCTCAATTCCCCCAATTTCCCCTTGTTCCAGCTGGAGATCTTCGTGAAGTAACCGGTGATACGGGTGATACCATCGACATCTTCGGAGCCGCAGTACGCACACCGGTCCATCAGGCCCCTGGCTGTGCGCGCACACTCGTTGCACGTGGTGAACTCCGGGGAGAAGGCGATCTGATCGTTTTGTGTCAACTGGAACGTCTTGGTCACGAAGTTGGCCAATGACTCCGGCGAGGGTTTTGATTCCCCGAGCCAGATATGGGTGAGGGAGCCAGCCTCTATAAGGGGGTGAAAGAGCCCCTCCTGCCTAACACGTTCGATAGGGTTCATCACCGCGTCATTGCTCAGGTAGGTGGAATTGGTGTAAAAGATTTCCCCTTGCGCGATATCACCCTTGACGATGTGTCCGGCTTGAGGGGAGTGAAAACGCATATCCAGTTTGGCGAATCGGTAGGCGGTGCTTTCCGCCGGGGTCTGTTCCAGGACGAATCTCATCTCGTGATGCTTGCTCATCTTCTCGGCCAAAAGCTTCATATGGGCTATCACCTGCAAGCCGAGCTTAAAGGCCTCCGTTGATTCGTGCATCTCCTGTCCGGTGTGGACCTTCACCATTTCATTGAGCCCCACCATTCCGATAAGGTAGGTGGCTCGATGCATCCGGAGATAAGACTCCCCGTCTTGATTCATGGTCAGCAGGGCCAGGGGACCTTCCTCCCCGAGGGCGAGAAGTCGCTCAAGGAATGTCTTCTTCTCCAGGTGTGCCTTGACGGCCAGTTCCATAAAACGGGAGATGTTTTCAAAGAGCTTGGTATCGTTTCCGTCGGATATATAGCCGATGCGAGGCAAATTAAGGGTGACGTTTTGCAGGGCGCTATATCGCATCTTCCACGGCTGCTTGGCGTCTTCCAGGTCCGAGGCCTCCAGTTTAAAGCTCAGCCTGCAGCACTCAGATATCTTGGCCGTCTCCCCTCGATCAAAGACGAAGTACGTATTGCCCTTCTCGGAGGCGACGTCACAGATATGGTTGAGAAATCGCTCGTTGTCCGGTGTCATAAAGAAGTTCTCGGTGATGTGGACCAAGGGTTTGGGGAAGAAGAAGGGACGCCCTGCCCCATCCCCTTCAAGGTAGACATCGAACAGGGCCCACGCGAACCGCTGGGCCTCCTTCATGTAATCGTTGTAGGTCTTGCCGGTGAACTCCCCGTTGGGGCCGATGGCCGGGACGTTTCTAAAATGTTTGGGGACCTCCCAGTAGAGGTTGAGGTCGGTGAAGATGGCCTGCCCCCCCCGGGCCACGGCCTGCTGGGAAAACTCGAAGATGAGCATCTGGGCCAGTTGCTTTACCTCCCTGTCCCCCATCCCGACGAGGTAGGGGGCGAAGAAGAGGTTGACCGCATCCCACCCAATGGCCCCGGCGAAATGGCTCTGGAGGCCCGCGGCGAACTTCACCATATGGGCCAGCAGCACCTCCGGATGCTTGGCGGGCTTGGCCATGGAGATGGAGTTGGGCAGGTTGAGCCCGAACTTCTTGATATACTCCAGGGACTGACCGCTGCAATAGGGGCGGTCGATGAACCCCAAGTCGTGCAGATGGATATCCCCACGCATGTGGGCGTCAGCCACCTCCTGGGAGAAGACATGCAGGAGGGCGTATTCCTTTTTGATGGTCTCGGCCAAGGTCAGGTTGGTGGCCTCTGGGCCGTGAGGGACGTTGGCATTTTCCTTGTTGGGGTGCATGATCAATTGATTGACGTCGTACAAGGGCATACCGAGCCTGGTATGCTGTTTGCGGATCTCCTCCAGACCACGCTCGACGAGCTTGGCATCCACCAGCTCCCTGACGAGGGGGGCGGTCACCATGTTGATCGTGCTGCCCCTGATGATATCCTCCACCTCCTGGCTGATGGCGTCGGCGGTATCGGGGTCGATGTAGGTCTCCCTCATCAAGGCATCCACGATCCGCTGGCGATCCCACCCCTCCATGGTCTCTTCGGAGGTGCGCACGAAGAGGGCCATATCGGTGGTATCCCCTGGTGCAATATCCCGCTGTCTTTCTCTGATATCAGTGACTGTAACCATAATGCCCCGCCCCTTCCCCTTGTGGTTGTTCTGTGATTTAGCTGTTAGATGACATGTTATTTAATTGTTTGTTGCCTGATATATTGTATTTCTGCAATCAAGTACCACAACATATAGTATACACAAAGTACACACAAGGTCTATACTTTGTCAAGCCTTTTTTTGCCATAGGGGGGAATTTTTTGTCTCGGGTGGGCTGAAATGGCAGGAAAAGGAGAGAAAAGACCTTCTCTCCATCCCTGAAGAGACCAGAAAATGTCCTTATTGATGATTGGGATTAAAACGGCAGCAGCTCGTCTGCCCTTGATTCCCCCAGGCGGGTGACAATGATGGCGGGCTGGTCGTGCAAGGGGCACTTGTACTCGCAGATCCCGCAGCCGATGCAGAGCTTGAGGTCTACCACCGGTTGCCTGATCTGTTTCCTCCCTTGAGGGGTGATGACCTCCACCAGCTCGAACTTGATGGCCTTGTCCGGCGTCGGGCAGTGCTCCTCGCACACGAGGCACTCGACTCCCTGGGCGTAGGGGAGACAGCGGTTTTTGTCGATATAGGCGAGGCCGATCTTGGTGCGGGCCTTCTCCTCCTGGGAGAGCTCCCTGAGGGCCCCGGTGGGGCACACCTGCCCGCAGAGGGTGCAGTAGTACTGACAGTAGCCGGCGTGGAAGTCAAACCGAGGGGTCCATATCCCCTCTAGGCCCGCTTCGAATAGGGCGGGTTGCAGGCCGTTGGTGAGGCAGACCTTCATGCACTCCCCGCACCGCACGCACCGGCGCAGGAACTCATCCTCCGGCAGGGCACCTGGGGGACGGATCAGCTTCCCCTCCCTCCTCTTGGTGAGGGGGTTGGTCCTGACGAGGGGGGTGATGAAGATCCCGGCGCATAGGGAGGTGATCAACCCTCGTCGCCTCAGATCAACCCCTGCGGGCTTTCCCGCTTTTGCGGAAGTGAAGCCGAACCGAACCGCATCCTCGGGACAATCCTCCTGACAGTCGCCGCACATCACGCACTCCGCCTTTTTCCACTTCCCTTTGAGGTCCGCTGCCGCCCCGGTGCGGCACTCCTGAACACAGATGTTGCAGGAGGTACAGCCTTTGCCTACGGCCCTCTTCAGGGGGCTGATCCTGGTAATGATCCCCAGCAAGGCCCCCAGGGGACAGATGCCGGTGCACCAGAAACGCCGCCGGTACAGGTTGGCCAGAAGAATGCCGGCGAAGATGAAGCCGATAAAGATCCCCTGATAGAAGAAGGGTTGACGAAATGCCAGGACAAAACGTTTCAGAAAGGCGTAGACAGCCTCGGAGATGTCCGTGACGATTGGGACGTTGGCGCGGTAGAGGAGGTCGAAGACGGTATGGGTCATCAGATTCAGCGCGGGTTCGGCAGCCACTGCCAGGGAGCGGATCAGGAGCGAGATAGGATCTGCAAGCCCTGCTATCTGCAGGGTGAAGAGGGAGCTTATGAGGATAAAGCTAAGGATATAATACTTGAGCCTGCGCATCCGGTCCCCCAAAGATTTCTTTCTTCTCTCCCTGGAGGTGAGGCGCCCCATGAAGTCGTTCAATGTCCCGAGGGGGCAGACCCAACCGCAGAAGACCCTTCCAAACACAAGGGTGAAGGCGACGGTGATGAGGGATAACAGGAGGGCTGTTGGCACAACATGGGAGGAGAGAAGGGTCGTGATGAGGATGAGCGGGTCAAAGTGCAGGAAGATGCGAACGGGATAGGCGATCTCATCCGTTCCTTTGTAGGCCGTCAGGACAAAGAGGCAGAGAAAGAGCGCCAGGAAGGACCATTGGCTGATGCGTCTCAGCCGCCACCACGGAAGCCAGGGGGCTCGTCCTTTTGCTTTTTGGCCTCTGGCCTTAGGAATTGGTCGTGACCTCCTTGATCTTCAGCTTTCCCAGGTCCATGCGCCCCAGGCCCCGCTGCGAGGCGATCTTGAGGTGCTCCATCTCATCGGGCACCAGCCCGAAGATGGTGGCGCCGACGGCATCGATAGCCACCTGGTCGATGCTCACAGCTACGGTATTAAGCCGCTTGACGTATTTCAGACTCCCCCCTTGGGGTCCGTTGGACGTCAGTATCCTGACTGCATCGAGGACGACCAGGGTCGGCTTGAAGAAGGCGGCGAGATCCACAATGTTCTGATCCAGGTGCCAGTGGAGGCGCCCACGTTCGCCTCCGATCAGCCCCATGAGGTTCTTCATCCCCATGGTGAGCCGGGCCGAACTGTGGTGCTTGAGGATGGGGCAGTTGATCACCTTGTCCACCTCCACTGCCTCCTGATAGACCTCCCAGGTCTTGAGGGCCTCCCCCTTGATCTCCATCTTACGGAACCGTCTTTCGTCGATATATTGTACTGTCGCGCCCGCCTCTTTAACCGCCTCCATGATCCCGCTGCGCACATAGCAGCGGCGCGGGTCCTCGCAGGGGTGGTCGAAGACCTTCACCTCTTTGGCACCGGCCTCTAAACAGAGGCGCACCAGCGTCGCCACTACCTCTGGATTGGTGTTGGCGGCCTGCTCAGGCGTGCGATCCCACCCTATGTTGGGCTTTACCAGGACCATGTCTCCCCGCGAGACAAAGCGAGGCATGCCACCCAGGGCCTGCAGGGCCGCCTCCGTGATGTGTCCAGGGGATGTTCCTTTTGAGATCACCACGTCAGGATGTGACGGAGTTGTAGCAGAAACTATAGTCCTCCACGGCCAGGGGGTAAAGGCTGCTCCTGCGCCGGCCAGGAATAGTTTCAGCATCTCTCTGCGCGTCAACCGATACATTTCTTCCTCCATTCAGTGTCTATATTTAATATATCCGTTCCCCAGGGGGGAGTCAAGAAAAGCGAAAATTGACAACCCCTATCCCATTCTCGTATTATGCTCTCAAAGGAGGGATCATGCTGGGGATTATCGCCGGGGGGAGCTTCTCCCCCGAGGGGATGGAGGTAGCTGAGAAGCAGGCGATGGAGACCCCTTTCGGGGAGCCGTCGGACCATTTCACCATCGGCCGCCTGGAGGGACACGAGGTGGCATTTCTCCCCCGCCACGGTCCTGAAGGGATTCCACCGCACCGCATCAACCACCGCGCCAATATCTATGCCCTCAAAAAACTGGGTGTGGTTGAGGTGGTCGGGGTCAACTCGGTAGGAAGTCTCAGGGAGGAATTTCCCCCCGGCTGGATCGTGATCCCCCACGACTACCTCAGCCCGTGGGAGATCCTGACCTTTTACGAACATCAGGCCGTGCACATCACCCCTGTCTTGGATGCGGGACTCAGGAAACGCCTCATCCGCGCCGCTCGGGGGGTCGGTGCGGCATGCGCACAGGAGGGGATCTATATCCAGACCATCGGCCCCCGCCTCGAGACCAAGGCTGAGATTGCCATGATGCGGGGGTTCGGCGATGTGGTGGGGATGACCATGGCCCATGAGGCCACCCTCTGCCAAGAGGTGGGGCTGGCCTACGCCAGCATCTGTTCGGTGGACAATTACTGCCACGGCATTATCGATCAACCCCTCGCCGCGGAGGAGATCATTCGGCGGGCCAGGGAGAACGCCGTTACAATCAACAAGATCTTGATTCAGATCATAGAGGAGATGGGATGAGCATCTTGATTACCGGGGTGCGGTTGAACGGTGAGACCAGGGATATCTTCATCGAGGGGAACAGGATCAAACAGATCGGCGAGCAGCTAAAACCCAAGGCCGATGAGGTGATCTCCGGGGAGGGTATGGCGGCTGTGCCTTCTTTCATCAACGGGCACACCCACGCCGCCATGACGCTGCTGCGGGGTTATGCCGACGACATGCCGCTGAAGGAATGGCTGGAGACCAAGATTTGGCCTGTTGAGGCCCACATGACGGAGGAGGATGTCTACTGGGGGACCAAGCTGGCCTGCCTGGAGATGATCAAGACAGGGACGACCTTTTTCAACGACATGTACTGGCACTGGCGGGGTACGGCCCGCGCCGTTGAGGAGATGGGGATCAGGGCCGCGATAAGCGCCGTCTTCATCGACCTCTTCGATGCGCAAAAGACCAGGGAACAGATGGCACTCAACGAAGAACTCTATGCGGACCGGGGGGCATTCGGCTCCCGGGTGATCTTCACCCTCGGCCCGCACGCCTTCTACACGGTCTCGGAGAAGGCGTTGCGGTGGTGTGCTGAGTTCGCCCGTGACAAGGGACTCCTGGTCCACTTTCACCTCGCCGAGACGGAGGAAGAAGTCAACCGGTGCCTGAATGATAATGGGGTGCGGCCGGTGAAATATCTGGAGAATCTCGGTTTTTTGGGACCTCATCTCGTCGCCTGCCACTGCGTCTGGCTCAATGAGGAGGATATGGACATCCTGAAGGCCCACGGAGTGCGGGTGGTACACAACCCCACCTCCAATATGAAGCTCGCCGTTGGAGGGGTCTTTCCCTATCCACGGCTCCGGGAGCGAGGGGTGATCACCGCCCTGGGGACCGATGGGTGCGCCTCCAACAACAACCTCGATATGCTGGAGAGCGCCAAGGTCGCCTCCCTCCTGCAGAAGTTCCACGCCGGGGACCCGGTGGTGATGCCGGCCCACGAAGCCCTGGAGATGATCACCTCCCAGGGTGCCCAGGCCTTCGGCCTGGAAAGCGGTGTTCTCAAAGAGGGGCAGTGGGCCGATATCGCCCTCGTGGCTCTGGGCTCGCCCCAGCTCACCCCCCATTTTCACCTCGACGCCGACCTTATCTATGCCGCCAACGGTTCTTGCGTCGATACGCTGATCTGCGATGGGAGGGTGCTGATGCGGGGGCGTCGCGTAGAGGGCGAAGAGGAGATCATGGTGAAGGCCCGCGAGAAGGCTTTTGACTTGGTTGGACGCGCAGGTGGATGATCTTTATCGCCGATAAGGCCTTGGGAAAACTGGTTAAATGGCTCCGTATCCTGGGCTATGATAGCGTCTTTTGGCGCTCCGATGATGTGGAAGGGCTCCTTCGCCGGGCCCAGGATGATGCCAGGACCCTTATCACCAAGGACACCAAACTCTACAAGGCCAAGGGATCATTGGAGGCCCTGCTGATTCGGGAGGACAACCCCTTTCTGCAGATCCAGGAAGTGGTGCGTCACTTCCGACTCCCCCTCGAAAAGGCAAGGCTCTTTTCCCGCTGTCTGACCTGCAATACCCCACTGGAGGCTGTGGCCCCTGAGGAGGTGAAGGAGGAGGTCCCGGACTATATCTACCACACCCACCAGGAGTTTTCCCGCTGTCCTTCCTGTCGGAAGGTCTACTGGGCCGGGACACACTATGGGCATATGACGACGGTGGTGAATCGGTTGCTGGAGGATACGGCATGAGGGTCATCGGAGGGGAGTTCAAGGGAAGGAGGCTGCTCGTCCCTCATGGGGGGAAAGTCAGACCCACCTCCGATCGAGTTCGCGAGGCGATCTTCGATATCCTGGGTCCGGGATGGACTTTTCAGCGGGTCCTCGACCTGTTTGCGGGCACCGGCTCCCTGGGGATTGAGGCCCTTAGCCGAGGGGCGCCGGAGGCGGTCTTCGTGGAGCAGGGAAAGGGAATCCTCACCGTGCTGCGGGGAAACGTGAGGGCGCTGCGTTTGCAATCGAGGGCGTGGGTCCTCCCTCTCGCGGTGAAAAGGGGGATTGCGGTCTTGGGTGAAAGAAAAGAGGTCTTTGATCTCATCTTCATGGACCCCCCTTACAACAAGGGCTTCGTAGGAAAGACCCTTGAAGAGATCGTTCAGCGGGGGATCATTGCCTCCGCAGGGGTTATCGTGGCTGAGCACTCGCCGAGGGAAGAGATCCTTCCACCCCTCGGCCTGGTACTTTCCCAACAGCGCAGATACGGTGACACCTCCCTCTCCTTCCTGCAGGAGGGATCGGCGTCACCTTAAAGGGGTATAGCTGACTAACATTCTTCTTCACTCGCTTAGCAAGCAGAACGAAGGGTAGTGTCCTAATTTGTCGTTTTATGGACACGAAGATATGAAAATAACCCGAACGACATAAAACGACAAATTAGGACACTACCGAACGAAGCCTCCCCTTGACATATTTTTGCCCTTCCTTAATTATTGTTAACGAACGCAAGGAGGACGACGATGGTCAAGGCAAAGCTGTGGTTTACGTGTGCGGCCATGCATGACCCTGTTACCCCCGTTATCGTGCGCACTGCCCTCATCGGTTGGGATGCCAAGTTTCGGGAAGTGGAGCTTCAGATCGAGCGGGGCTTCAGCGGGGAGGAACTGGTGCGCAGGATGAAGGGGTGGGTGACGGTTGCCCCCGAAGAGGTCATCGAAGTGATCAAGGGACACGGCAGGCTGCGGGTGCTGGACGAGCGGGATTTGGTGGTGGAGGTGGAGACCATGGAGCATTATGAGCAACTCTCGCAGGCCCTGCAGGATAGGTTCGGTAGGGAGGTAAATTTGGAGCTCATCCCCAAGAAAGGGTGATTTCGTTTAATGAAAGCGTCCGCTGATGAAGTTACAATCTATACAAACGATCCTTGACGGCAAGGCATTTGCAACTCGACTTTCCCGTAAGACACGCGAATGGATTTTCGCTGCCTTTACTGTGCTTGCGATCGCCGCCACATTCTCTAGCCCCCCGGTGCTGCAGGACCCCGCATACAACCATTTCGCAGACCAGAGGACCTTCCTCGGTATCCCCAACCTCTTCGACGTCATCTCTAACGTGCCCCTTTTTCTTGTTGGGCTTCTCGGCCTTGCGTTTGTCCTTCGCCGCACCGCCCAAACCTCGCAGGCCGCCTTTGCCACGGAGCACGAGGTCTGGTCCTACATTGCCCTTTTTGCTGGTGTCACACTCGCCGGCTTCGGCTCCGCGTATTACCACCTGGCCCCAGGCGACAATCGCCTCGTATGGGACCGTCTCCCTATGACGGTCATCTTCATGTCCTTCTTAGCCGCTACTATCTCCGAGCGCATCAGCACAAGGACTGGATTATTACTCCTGCCCATCCTGCTGAGCGTCGGCATCGCCAGCATCATCTATTGGCACATGACCGAACTCAGAGGCTCGGGCGATCTCCGCGTGTATCTCGATGTTCAGTACTACACTACCGCTGCTATTCCTCTCATCGCCATCCTTTTCCCTTCTCGTTATACGCGCGGTCGAATCGTTTTTCTTGTATTCGCTGTCTACGTATTCGCCAAGGTGTTCGAGTTGCTTGACAGTGCCGTGTACTCCATGGGTCACATTGTCAGCGGCCACGTCATTAAACATATAATTGCCGCCCTCGGGGCATATCTGATCCTCTATATGCTCCAGTGCAGGCGGCCAATGAAACCTCAGACACAGTAGGCCTCCTGATTTCGGTATCTTCCCTGCGCGCAGGAGGACGTTATCACTGCGCGAAAATTAATATATAATAAATTGCTATTTCTAAAAATTATGTTACGATAAATAGCTCATAAAATAGCTCATAGAAAATAAAATCTCTCGTGATCAAGGGGGGCGGGATAAAAATTTGTGCTGCGTTTCCTTGACAATATCCCTCCACTCATATCAGGGGGCATTAAGGCGTTAATCAAAGAAAGTGAACACTTCTTTTCGTCCACTGGAATGCACCCCTGAAACTTCTCAGATTGGACCGAAACAGCGTATAGGGATGAGAGGAGCGAATGGCAGACAACGAAGTTGAACAGAGTTTATTCCCTGATCTTCCTCGGCGTTTGAGCGGTTTAGGAGATCTGGCCGCGAATCTCTGGTGGAGCTGGCACCCGGCGGCCAGGGTGCTTTTCAAGATGTTGGACCGGCAAGTCTGGAAGGAGAGCGGCCATAATCCGGTCAAGGTGCTTA
>Ga0307419_10000176_pt1 | contig 29096 bp, 29 predicted proteins | sample SalMarWE160230MG_2_FD_202512 | JGI IMG/M metagenome (GOLD analysis project Ga0307419, IMG submission 202512) | Salt marsh sediment microbial communities from the Plum Island Ecosystem LTER, Massachusetts, United States - WE1602-30 | ecosystem: Environmental > Aquatic > Marine > Intertidal zone... | reverse complement strand
CCTTCATGTTACCCTCCGGCCATTTGGGGGAAGCAAGTCTGACCCTTTTCCAGGTGATCCCGGCGCTCGAGACAGCCGCATAATCTAGGCAATTGACCGGCAGCTTAGCTGTCCGTGTCCAATTGCGAGTTCGCTGAGGCTAAACTTCTATTTCAAACAGCACTTTTGGATCGTTTGGTTTGTTGTAATCAAGAGTAACCTGAATGCCGTTAATTTCCGCATTACCATTTGAAATCTCGAATCCAATCTTTTTGTGAAAATCAACTGATGCTTTATTCACCGGTGATGTGCAAGCTCTTATTATGTTACGGCCATTTTGTTTGCAAATTCCAAAAAAGCGATCATACAAAGCCTCTCCGATCCCCATACCGCGAAAATCTGGATGGACCCCGGCGAAATGGATATAGCCTTCATTTGCTCTTGACGGTGATAAAAACCCGATCAAGAAAGCTATTAACTCATCGTCTTTTTCCATAACGAATGAAGTATTGCAAAAATGGACCAGAAAAAGTTTCGGTAACATCCATGTCAGATCTCTACCACCCCACCAGTCTTTCATGACACATATTATCCTTTGGTGATCGGATGGCCTGCTATTCCTAATTTTAAGCCCATTTGGCAATTCGCCACGCATATCAACCTCTATCAAATGAGTCTTTACAGCATCGAAAAATGCGCCTTTTGCCCTTGAAAAATCCAATATAAGCCTATTTCAGACAGCAGAATCAGCAATTATCCGTTCAAAAACAGGTGCTTCCCGTGGCCCGATCCCAATAGGCTCCCCACCTCTCCTCTTGGTCATCACCTGTTCTATCTTTGGGACATGAACAACATCGGCAAGACGTTATCTCGCTCCGGAACAACTATACGTTTTCACTTGGAAAAGATTTCATCGAGAAACAGTCTCATGTACTCCCATGAGCGAAGATCGGCTTGGCGATTGTAGCTCAATTGCGGCATGCCGTATTTGTCGGCCCCTGGATTGGTGAAGCTGTGCTTTGCATGGCCGAAAATGACCATCTGCCAGTCTATCTGTGACGCATTCATGGCCGTAATGTATTTGTGGAGCAACTTTGACTTGGCAAAAGGATCGGCCGCTCCGTGGCATATCAGGATTTTTGCCTTTGTCTGCCTGGCCGCTGAAGCCGTAGGAGGTATCAGTGAACCGTGAAAGCTGACGACTCCTTTGATATCTGCGCCGCTGTATGCCAATTGTTGAACGGTGGAACCACCGAAGCAATAGCCGATGGCTGCGATTCGGTTCGGATCCGTGTTGGGCTGTCTTTTCAGAACTTCCAGACCGGCAAGGGCGCGCTTCTGCCAGGAGTCTATATTTTCGGTAACCCGTTTCATGAATTCCTGAGCCTGCTTGGGATGCTCGGTCTCCTTATTCTTGCCGTACATATCCAGGGCAAACGCCACGTAACCCAAGGATGCAATCTGTTCCGCTCTTTTGCGGGCATAGTCGTTGAGACCCCACCATTCGTGGATAATAAGAACACCGGGACGTTTTCCTTGCAGTGCATCGTCATAGGCCAGATACCCTTGAAGGTCGACGCCGCCTTGCCGGTAAGGGATCGTTCGGGTAATAACGGCGCCCTGGGCGACAGATCCCCAAAGGAAAAGGGATGCCAGAACAATCAATATGCAGTTATGTCTCATGATATCCTCCACTTCGATCGCTTCTACCAAAAAATATACAATACGGCTTCGGGAAATTCAACACATTGCTCAGCCCTACCAGCTTCCGGAAGCGCCACCTCCACCCGATGATCCTCCCCCTCCTGAAAAACTGGAGCCGGAACTCCAGGAGCTGCCTGAACCGCCTGACGACACCCTGAAACCGCCGATAGAGGCCCTTCCCTTGATGCGTAAATTCTTCTTGGCTTTTTTGTACCAATTGGTATTTTTAAGAATCAATTTTGCAATAGGGAAAACAATTACATAAGTGATAAGACATGCAAGCGCGCCCCCGGTGCCCAGAACTATAATCGGGAACGTGGCCCAGAATGGAATAAGAAAAAAGTAAAGAAACCAGCCTATACCTGGCGTGAGAACACCAATCACCGTGAAGAGTCCGATAATGCCGAAAATAAAGGCTCCAAAAAGAATGCGTTCTGTAATCGGAAGATCAGGCCCTTCTATGTGCAAACCGTACGACTTTCCTGGTGCACTGGTTTTACTTGCCATTTTCGGAAGTTTACCACCCTCCAGTACATTTATAACCGCCCGGACTCCATCAGTGATTCCGCCGTTATAGTCTCCATTCTTGAACCTGGGAGTCATAACGGACCGAATGATTTGACCTGCCATCCCGTCCGTGAGTGTTCCCTCAAGCCCGTAACCCACTTCAATGCGCATACGCCGGTCATTGGGAACAACCACAATCAGAATACCGTTGTCCTTACCTTTCTGGCCGAGCTTCCATGCTTTGAAAACTTCAACTGCGTATTCTTCAATGCTCTCCCCGTTAATCGTGGGAACGGTGAGAATAGCGATCTGGTTGCTTGTGCGGTCTTCGTGCTCCTTCAGGCTTTCCGTGAGCGATTGGCGTGTTGTCTCGGAAAGAATTTGCGCGTTATCGGTTACCCGGCCGGTCAGATAGGGAATATCCGCTGCTGAAAGAATAGAACCCGTCAGAAGCATTAACAGCAGCAAAAAGATGATTGATGCTCTCTTCATACGCCCTTCTCCTCGATGATTTCATCGGACAGTTCATTTTCGCCTTTTCCCTGAACGCTGGTTTCCAGCGTATGGGAAAGCTGTTCTAGGCCGGATTCAAAAGCCCTGCTGATCTCGTTCCGCTTCAGCAACTGGGTCATTGCCGTGATTATGCTTTGCATGGCATCGTTTGTTAATTGATCGCTCAGTCCCTTGTCTGGAAGAATAACGATCTTCCGCTCGAAGAGGCTGACCAGCACAAGGATACCCGTCCGGTTGCTGGTGGCGAACAACTCCTTGGATAAAAACAGGGATTCCGCGTATTGCTGCACTTCCACTTCGGCGCGAAAGGAGGAAAGAAATCGCTTTGCAAATCCCGGAATAAGCACAGTGAGAAGCGCGAAAACAGCACCGCCGGCCAGAGTTCCCGCCACTGCAATAAGCACGGTAACCCTTGGGTACCAGCCGTAAGATAACAGATCCAGAATAAAAATTAACAGGGCGGCAATGGATGCACCCAACGCGAAGGCTTTCCAGGGCAGTTCCGCATAGCTGTCGCTGCGTTGGATGACAGCCAGAACGATTTGTGTATTCGTGTGTTTTTCCACATCGACTATGAGTCCGCCAAGTCGGTTGCGGTCATGATCGGATAAAGTCTGCTTCATTTTGTTAGGCACCTCCTGCTATCCCAAAAAACCTACCACAATACGTCACAGCGTACCAATCTTAAATGCTACACGACTTTCTTGAGAAACTTGGGCGGGCCATCCCTCTCTTAGGGGGTTCGCGAAAGTCTCTCGTCGCAAAGCGGTACGGAAAAATCAAGGGATTATACGATCCGCTCGCAGGGTTAGGAGTGCGAATGAAGTGTGGCATCGACTTCGAGTGGAGCTTCACACGATCAGAACAATCTTTCCGATGTGGTTTCCTTCTTCCATGAGCCGGTGCGCATCCGCCACCTTCTCCAGGAGGAAAGTGGCCGCCATGACCGGTCTGATCCGTCCTGACGCGATCAACGGCCAGATCTCCGCCTCGAGTTTCGCCGCGATTTCAGCCTTCGCCCTATCGGTACGGGCGCGAAGGGTGGAGCCGGTCAGGGTGAGCCGCTTGATCAGGAGCCGCATCAGGTCGATCTTCACCGTGGACCCTTTCTGGAAAGCGATATTCACGATCCGGCCCTCGGTTGCCGCGAGGTCCAGGTTTCGGCCCACGTAGTCCCCCCCGATCATATCCAGGATAACATCCACACCGCGTCCGTCCGTCACCTCTTTCAGGACAGGAACGAAGTCCTTTTCCCGGTAATTGACGGCGATTTCGGCTCCCAGTCTTCGGCAGGCAGCGCACTTCTCCTCGGTCCCGGCGGTGGCAAAGACCCTCGCACCACGGTTCTTCGCCATCTGGATAGCGGTTGTACCGATTCCGCCAGAGCCGCCGTGCACCAGGAAGGTCTGCCCCTCTTTGAGAGATGCACGGTCAAAGACATTGGTCCATACCGTGAAGAAGGTCTCGGGGAGGGCGGCCGCTTCGTCCATCGGAAGTCCGGATGGGAGAAGAAGGCACTGACCTGAGGGCGCCGTCACGAATTCAGCATATCCGCCGCCGTTCGTAAGCGCACACACCCGTTCTCCCACCGACCGCCCGGAGACACCGGTGCCTATGGCCGAAACCTCTCCAGCGACCTCGAGGCCGAGGATCGGAGATGCCCCGGCCGGAGGGGGGTATTTCCCCTCACGCTGCATGATATCCGGGCGGTTGATTCCAGCCGCATGCACACGGATCAACACCTCCCCCGAGCCGGGGACGGGCGCTGGCCCTTCTTTCACTACTAGAACCTCGGATCCGCCGGGCCGTTTGACGTCGATATAGCGCATGGTGTTCCTTCCCCTTCTCTGAGTTCAACAATAAAGGATCACTCAATGAACTGGCGAATGAACTTCGTAACCTCTTTTCTGCTTCGAAATATCCCATAGTGGCCTTCGCATAGGATATCGGCATCCTGTGAAAGCAGAAAATCCAGGGATCGAAGATAATCTTCCCTGTTCGAGAGAAGACTTGGGTGCAGCGGCCCATGGACATCCTGCCCAAAAAGAACTCTTTGTCCTGCCGATTCTACAAAGTAGACCATGGAGCCGGGCGAGTGACCAGGAGTGTGGATTGCCTCAATAACTCTGCCCGCAAGTTTCACTTCATTCCGGGTGCCCTTGAGTTTTATGTCCACTGAGAGGGGCTCGAGGGACTCCCCATACCATGAGGCCGCTGTCACTTCTTCATCTCCATCTTCAAGGAATTGAGCATCCAGTTCATGAGCAACGATCTCACAGCCTGTCAAGTCTCTCAGGGCTTGAGCTCCACCTGTGTGATCAAAGTGGCAATGGGTTAAAAGAAGATATTTGATCTGATCAAGCGCGACACCGTGCGAGCGGACGTTGGCGAGGACCTCCTTTGTGGACCTTCCGCAGCCGGCATCAACAAGAGCAGCCTGATCCTCGAAGTGAATAAGATAGATAGCGGCATCCTCAGACGAACTGAAGCCACCGCCGCCCACCTGAAAAAGCTCACTCGTTATCATTGCCATCTCATCTCCTCCCAAATGTCCGGGCCGCCCGATAGCCAAATCTTCCTCTCCTTCAAACCAGACAATCCGCTCACAAGCTTCCAAAGTCTTTTTGTGGCGATGCCCCGGGCGATTACATATGCCTTGGTTGTCTCATAGTAGCAGAAAGATGGGCAATACATAAACTCTAAATGTTGGGAGCATCTGAAAGAACCGAGTCTTTACGCGTACCCCGGGCGACGCATAGTTGGCGAGAGGCATGGGCAGAGATGATTTCCTGTTCTGCCCCAAGCCTTTGGGCCTCTTTGACACGCTCTGTTTCAGAAAATCCACTTGCAATAATCGCTTTTTGATTGGGAAGGATTTAGGGCCTTGGCTTGGGTTATCGGGTTATACGGTCTGGGGTAAAGCCATTTACGGTCACCTTGCTGTGCCTTACATCGGTCAGGGAAGATGATTTGATTAACCACTATTTACGTGTATTCTCAATGGCGAAGATCAGGCGGTGAGCTACTCTGACGATTTTATGTTGAAGCAGGCCCACAAAAGGTTGTAAGGTGTCACATCGGCCTGTAAACTTTTTCAAATGCCAGGAGAAACACATGATGGAAACAAACAAAGTGGTCATTCTCGGGGCAGGCGCCATGGGCGCCTTTTTTGCCGCCAGGTTTTTTGACGCGGATAATGGCGCGACGGCAGTCGTCGCACGCGGTCAACGGTATGATCGACTCAAGAAAGACGGCCTGGTGGTCAATGGACAGCACTATGCCATTCCGGTCATCCATCCTGATCAGATCAGCGACCCCGCCGAACTCATCATCGTGGCTGTGAAGAATCATCATCTTTCTGAGGCCGTCCCCGACCTGAAAAACCTGGTTGGCCCCCAGACGACCATCATTTCAGTAATGAACGGGCTCGACAGCGAGGAATATATCGGCTCTTTCTATGGCATGGACAAGGTGCTGTATACGATTTCTGTCGGCATCGACGCCCTGCGTGAAGGGAACCGGTTAACCTACACTAAGCCCGGAAAACACTATTTCGGTGAGGCGGTCAACACCGAGATCAGCCTGAGGGTTCGACGTGTGCAGGAGGCTTTTGAACGGGCCGGAATCCCTTGTGAAACCCCTCCAGACATGATTCGCATGATCTGGTGGAAATTCATGATCAATGTGGGAATGAACCAGGCTTCGGCGGCGATGCGGGCCCCCTATGGAGTCTTTCAGTCCTCCCCGGCTGCCCGGGCATTGATGGAGTCCCTGATGCGGGAGGTGATTGCCCTGGCAAAGGCCGCTGGTGTGAACCTCGTGGAAAAAGATATCGAGGACTGGTACACCTTCCTTCACACCCTTTCTCCCCGGGGAAAGACCTCGATGTTGCAGGATATTGAGGCCGGTCGCAAGACGGAAATCGAGATTTTCGGTGGAAAGGTGGTGGATCTCGGCAGGGAGCTGGATATTTCCACTCCGGTCAACCAGGCCCTTTTTCACATCATTACGGTGCTGGAACAGGAAGGGATATAAGCTGCCCCGCAGTCTCGCGGGGGGGCGGGCTGACCCCTTTCCCTCATGACCCGTTTCTCACATGGAATCTTCCTTGTGTGATATCAAAACTTACTTTCTTGCCAGCGTCCCGCCCCCACGGAAACTTCTATAAAGCCTTTCGCAATGCTGAAAAAAGCCGCTCAATTTCTTCATCGGCAGTATACAAATGCGGTGCAATTCGAATAGACTCTCCTCTAACGCTTACAAATACTTTTTCCTGAGCCAGCAAGTTCGGCAGTTCTTTGCGAAAACCACCTGGTTTTGAAATCCCGATCAGATGGGGTGCCCGGGTGTGCCTGGGTGCAACAACAAGTCCGATTTCCTTTGCACGATCGGCGATGGCATCGGTTTTGGCCTGCAACGTCACTGCGATATTTTCAACCTCCCAATCCAGTATTTGTCTCATTGCAACCGCTGCAATCGGAGAAAGAATGAAATTACTACTCTCACCCATATCAAATCTTCTAGCACCTTTCTGGTAATTATCCCGGTAATCCACCAGACTGGAAAAATCCTCAGAATCCGCCCGGTTCATCCAGTTCTCTTCCAGGCCCATACCTTGATGCCACTTGGAATCCACGTAACAAAACCCAAAACTATATGGTCCAAGAAGCCACTTGTGCGCTGCGGCCACGAGAAAATCCGGCTGCACCCGTTCTACGGAAAACGGCATGGCGCCCAACGATTGGATCGCGTCAACCACCAAAGCGCTGCCTTTGGCGCGGCACCGCTCACCAATTGCTTCAAGATCGATCAGGGTGCCGTCCGTCCAATGGCAATTGGAGACTGCCACGATGGCAGTATTGTCTTCTATGCACTCCAGCAAGGCAGGCGTCCAATCTTTGTCAACCGGTCGCGGGACTGTTTTTACGACGGCATTTTTCTGAGATGCCAGGATGCGCCAGCTATATACATTTGAAGGAAACTGGTCATGTAACAACACAATGGACTGTCCTTCTTCTAAGGGTAGATTTTTTGCGGCCAGGGCAATGCCGTAGGATACGGCGGGTATGATGGCAACACAGTCGGAGTTACACCCGACAATCCTGGCAAATAAGTCGCGTACGGTTTCAATTGAGTCGAAAAAATCATTTGATGTAATTGTCCATGGGTTTTCTTTGGCTCGAATTGCATCCCGGCCGGCGTTGGCAGCAGCACGGAGCAAGGGGGCGGTGTAGGCGATGTTCAAATACGCAACATCATCCGGAAGATCGAACAAATGGCGCTGGTTGGGTATCATGATCTTCTCCTTTTTATGTAAGTGTAACTCGTGTGTAAGGTGTAAGGGGGCTGGTAAGAAAATAAGAAACTATTCGATCAGGCGGTACCCATTTTCTCTGGCGATGGCCTCTCCCCTTTCAACCGAGTACCCGACTGCAGGAGGACTTATCTCCAACCGCCTGGACAGTTCTCTGAGCGACATCCCCAATTCCTTCACTGCCCAAAAGCAAAAAAGACTCCTTGCTTTCACTTTTTGTTGCTCCTTATCTCTGGAATAAAATTCATCTGGATCTATATCATAGATCTCGGCTACCCTTTTGGCAATCCGATTCGCATCATACCCAAGTCGCTTCAATTTGTAACGACGTTCGTATACCTCATCGGCCTGTGAAAGCCTAAATAAAGGTATTTTCACGTTTGTTCTTTAATAGTTTTAGATAGTTAGCTTGGCGACCCCAACCAAATCTTCTGTTGCCACGTTGGGGAATATGGTGCGGCATGCCTTCCGCCACCACTCTTGCAATTCTGGCCATGGAAAAAGCATAGGGCCGATCTTACATTTAGGTCAAGAAATAAATATACTGTCCCCGGAATTCGGACAGAGTGCCTTTAACCCGGGTTTCTCACCAATAATCTGCTGTAACGGCGGAGAGCCCCATGCCTCTTGCGTTGCGCTTGAAAAATGTCAGGGTGCTTTTTTCATGGCCACATGAATACCCAGCAGCTTCCAGGCGGTCTGTTCGTGTATGTAGGCCAGTCTGAAGGTGGTAGCTTGCGGCCGGGTCGGATAATGGCCGACCAATTTCAGCAATCCCTCCTGATCGAGGCAGATCTCGTTCTCTATAACGGGACCCAGTTGATTCAACGCGGCCAATTCGTTTTGTCTGGCAAAGCTCCTGAAGGCCCGTCGCAATTTGTCCGGCGTGGCTTGAATCTGAAGCATTGTGGAAAGTTTGGTATGAAAGGTCTGAAAATCCTGTCTTTTCGCTGCGTCGGCAAATGCTGCCATGGTGGCAGTAGCCAACCCCTTGAGATCCTTGTCTGAGGGCAGGTTGAGGCTCTTGATCTTGCACACGGGCAAGTTTTTGTGGGTCAGGTCATTGGCTACGATTTCAAAGACCCGCCAGACATGCCACCACGATACCAGATTGTCTTCGGGCCGCATGCAGAAAAGCTGCAGGCCCAGATAATCGGACCCGTGGGGCAGCACCAGAAAGGCTGCTTCCCCCGGCACTCCCTTGACCATCACATCCCATTTTTCCAGTCTGCCCAAGGGGCGGGACTCTTTTGGAATCAAGTTCGCTTTGAGGGCGCATAGATGATAGGATATAGAAATGCCTTTGAAGCCTTCTTTTAAATAGGCAAGGACCTGATCCGGCGTCTTGCCGGTGTTTTTGGAAAAAACCGCTCCATGAATAAATCCATAGGTCATCACGTCTTCTTTCTTTTCACCACGGATGATCAGCCGCATATCCACGGCTGTTTGGCCGGCCGGAGGATTTTGAAGTTCTTCGATTTCCCAGTTATCCGGATAATTGAATTTGAGTTTGGGATCTCCGGCGGAGGTAAAGGAAGCCATGGGGACGGCATATGGATGGGGGGCTTTTTGATGAACCGTGAAGGAGATGACCGCAGCGGCAAAACTTGGGGCATAGCGACTGAATTCGGATTCACCGGCCGAACCTGATACGACGAAAACACGGTCCCCGTGTCGGGAAAAGGTCAGTCGTGAAAGGAAAGACTTGGAGCCCTTGCCGAACCGAGCCACTACTTCATCAATTTCGCGCCGGTTATACGTGCCTTGGCGGCGAATGAGGACATCCACCTTATTTTCCTTAAAATATTGATCCATTAGGTCGTGGAGGCTCATTTCCATATCCATTCGCGTATAGGCTACCTGGATTCTGGCCGAAACTTTTTCGTCTCCGGGAGCAATTTGCTCGGCAAGGGGTATCATGCGCTGGGTATCCTCCTTCAGCATCTTGGCCGGTATCTTAAGAGGAATGTCGCGCCACCCATTGGGTATCAAAAGGTTAAAGGTAAGGTCTTTGCGTTTCAAGGGCCTGTAGGTGAAGTTGGAATAGGATTTTTTTAGCTGTTGCTGACTCGGAAGATTGTTTTTCTGGAACGCCCGCAAAGGAACCGTGGCGTCGGCGGCAAAAGGGGCGGGGGCCTTTGGTATGAACCACATGGCCACAGTAAATACCAATCCTGCAACAAGGACCCGGGCCACCACTTTGGAATAGGATATCATGGTGTCACCTCCTTTCAAGAATCATTTTCAACAGGAAGACCTGAAATTCTGTGGTTAGACACGACGATTAGTTTTATTTCCGGATCTTAGACAGGGAAGCGTTCGCCATTCTATGGACAGAAGAAATCTAAGATGTGTGGAGCGCGCTGCAAGTTGAAATATAAGGTGAATTGGATAGTGAACAGGAGTCTATTTTTCCGGTACCAGGACGAGGCCTAGAAATAGGTTGAGTTTTGATGACAAAACCTTGCTTCCAATGGGAAGGACTATAGAGAAGTTTCCCTTTTGCGTCAAGACAAAAGTGACCAAAAACAAAGGCCATTGCTCAGGAGTAAGTACCTGCAAAAGCGGACTGTCTGCCACCTTTTATGTCTCAAAACTGTATTGGAAGATCTTGACCTTTACAGTTTTTCAGACATACCTGGGACGGGTTTTGGTTTTTTCATAATATTGCTCTATGCCTGTTTTTTTGATTTTTTCGTTGATCAGGACCCAGCCTTTATACAGGCCTTCATCAAAGTTGGTTCTGTTGCAGGGGAACTCCTCACACTGGTAGCAGAAATCAATCTCCTTTTCCTGGTGACAGCTGCGTACCCCACAGGTTTTGAACATCCTGCACTGCTCATTGCGGCATCCTTTGCAGTGTTCCGAAGCAAAGTAATCCAGCATTTCCTTGAAATCCGGATATTTTGCAAAGATGGGGTTATCCAGCAGGGTTTCAAATCGTTTGGCATAGAGGTCGAAATTCCCCAGTTTTTCTTTGAGTTTCAGACTGTGCCTGCGGATATCTCCGTCCACGTGGGCAAAGCATTTTTCACAACTCAGTCCGCAGGGGGCAAGTGACGCCTTGATTTGTTCATGGTCCATTTTCTGTCTCCTTTCGTAGTGGATGTTGGATCATAACGCTTGCATTCTGGCTCCACAAGTGGCATAAACGACATTTCGAGGGGTGATAACGGCATTTGTCTGTTTTATTGGTGAGGGCAGAAGAAATGAGCCAAAAGGGTGAACTAATAGAAAAAGTAACCATTCTAGGACTCTATAACTCCATGGCCACCACTATTTTCGGCCCCATGGATATCTTGAACCAGGCAGGAAGGCTCTGGAACCGTGTGAGCAAATCCCCTCAAACACCATTTTTTGACGTCACCATTGCCTCAGCAGACGGACAACCCATCCAATGCCTGAATAAAGTCCAGATACAGCCCCATTGTAGTATTGAGAAGATTCAGAAAACAGATTTGATTATTATTGCATCGGCCACTTATATTGAAGAGATTCTTCAAACAAGCCCTGAGCTGGTTACCTGGATCCGCCAGCAATACAAAGAGGGTGCCCATGTGGCCAGCATCTGCACAGGTGTATTTTTGCTGGCGGAAACCGGTTTGTTGGATGGAAAGTCCGCAACTCTTCACTGGGGGTTTACAGAGATGTTCCGCAGGAGATATCCCCGGGTGAATTTGAGACAGGACCAGATGTTTATCGACCAGGGGCGTCTCTATTGTTCGGCAGGCGTGAATGCTGGCATGGATTTGTCCCTTTACCTGGTCGAAAAATTCTGTGGACGGCAAACCGCTTTGCAGTGTGCCAAGACCATGATTCTGGATTTGGGACGGAAACGGCAGACTCCTTACATCACCTATCTTTTATCCAAGGACCATGGCGACCTACTTGTCATTGAGGCCCAGGAGTGGATAGAAAAGCATTACACGCAATCAATTGATTACGACTGGCTGGCAGGTAAATTGCGGATGAGCCGCCGTTCTTTGGAACGCAGGTTCAAGGAGGCCACTGGTGTCACCCCTTTGGGTTACCTGCAACAATTAAGAGTGGAAGCCGCCAAAAGCCTACTGGAGGAAGGTAGCGAGACCTTCAATGAAATCACATATCTGGTTGGATACGAGGATATTTCCTTTTTCAGAAAAGTATTTGTCAGGTTTACAGGCCTGCGGCCAAGAGAATATCAGCGCCGGTTCGCAGGGTACTCTTTGCAATAGTAACTGAAATCATTTATGGCCCGCCTGAAGATTAACAACGTAAATAAACAGTATATTTTCACCTCGTTCTGTACGATATCCGTTTTGGAACGGCGCCAAAAATTCATCACTCCAAGCTCCCATTGAATGGTCAAACACATGACCACAGGTTTAGGAAACTTTTTTCTGAAGATTGAGAACGAACTAACATAAAGCGGGCTGAAAATCAACAAACAAAACGAACCAGTTATGAAAAAAGGACAATGTGGAGTAGATAGGTCTAAAAGACGCGGTGCGGTGCAGAGCGTGCATCTATGCACAGACGAGGAATAACTCGGGACTGGTTTGCCTCAAGATGCGTAAAAATGGTGTTGAAAAACCCCTTGGATCTTAGGTCGTCGGTTGCGTCACCGTTCTTTCGTCTTTCCTATCAGCGCGGCTTTCCGGCCGGGCTTCCTTTTCCACGAAGCAGATTATAGAGGCCGGCAAAAACCAGTCCGCAAACAGCTCCATCCACAAAAGCATACATTGTGCCTACCATTACGGAACCAAATGTTCGGCCTGCATCATACCCCGGATAAATCGATGCCATCATTTGCAAAAACATCCTTCCGTATTCAGCCGAGAACAGATTGGCTATGCCGGTAACCAAGACCGCACCTGCCCACACAATTGCGAAAGTCAACATAAAGGCTCTGATATTAAGTCTCATTGTCTCTCCCTTTCAGCACCTGTTTTGCCTTACCGAATGACCGATTTCTTCGTCGCCGCCAGACGGGTAATCCGCATTCTGTCCCGGTCGAGCATCTCATCTGCCTGGGACTTGATCTCGGTTCTCCAGTAATCGCTTTCATAGACTTCTTTGTAAAGCCGCTCAGCCTCCTCCTCATTTTCGAAGCGGCGTATCCAGACGTAAAGATCAGGTTCGTCCAGGGCCACAAAACTGCCGACAAACACGATGCCTTTGGAGATCTGAAATGGAACGATTTTTTCCTCCATCAATTTGACCCAGCGCTCTCGTTTTCCATCTTTGATTCGATACTCGCGAAGTTCAAAAAACATGTCTTTTACCTCCTGAAATTGATTGAATCATCTTTAAAACACACTTAACAACTTGAGCGACATGACGAAAATGGCGACGATCAGGACGGTTTTGATCAGTTTGTCTCCTTTCTTGACCGAGGCCTTGGCGGCCCACCAGCCGCCGAATGCATTGCCCGCTGCCAGGCTCAGTCCCAGAGTCCATTTGACATTTCCGGTTAGGATGAAGATCAGGAGGGCCGGGGCAGTATAAACGAGAACGATGAATACCTTGTGCATGTTGACGTGCACCAGATCAAATTTCAAGAGATAGTTCAAGGCGGCCATGAGCAGGAACCCGACACCGACCTGAATGAACCCCCCGTAGAAACCTATGAGTATCATGGAGAGAGCAACCGTCCATCCGATCTTCTTATCTTTTCTGTTATCAAACGTGGTTCTTGATCGAGGAATGATCATGGACAGGATGATCCCGATCATCACGATTCCCAAGATCTTCTCAAACAGGATGTTGTTTATTTTGACGGCGATGAGGGCCCCCGCTATCCCGCCCGGCAGGGTGAGCAGTGAAAGCTTAAGGCTGAGATGAAACTGCTGATACTTCTCTCTCTTGAATGAATAGACCGCCGCAATATTTTGAATGATGATGGCCACCCGGTTGGTGCCGTTGGCCAGGGCAGCATCCAGCCCCAGAAAGATCAAAGTGGGTAGGGTCAATGCGGACCCTCCCCCTGCAGTCACGTTCATGAATCCTGCAATCGTACCGACACCGAACAATATGAGTATCGAATAGATTTCCGGCATGATTTTCTTGGCCAGTTTAAGATTGATGGAATCGTAAAAAGTCCGTCCCTGAACTTTTTACACACGAAAAAGGAGCTCAATATTTACCATATTCAGCAGCAGTTCGATATGCAGAAACAATATTTTCGGTAGGCACCTCTTCGGTGATATTGTGGACGCTTGCAAAAACAAAACCACCACCCGGCGCCAATATGTCGATGTTGCGCTTGACTTCTTTTCATCTTTGTCTCCTATTTTGAACCGAACGTTTTCTTAATTCTTTTCCTGTCTTTCAACCTCCAATCACCGCGGATCAGCCGCAAGCGGGCGGGCAGGATAAGATTTAAGCGGACCGTTTGCCCTCTTTGAGATCAAAGTAAGGAAGAATGAAGATTGGGTAATGATTTTGCGAAGAGCTAATTTATGCCACTTCACGGCAGCCTATGAGCAACGAAGTGGAGGAGAACCTGACACTCTTATTCAGGTCCTCCTCCTGAACGCCGGTGAATAAGATGACTTCGTTGGAAGGCATCATCGTACCCATGGACGGAAATTGAGATAACGTATAGCGGTCTTATTGTCAATACGGAAGCTTGGAAATGAAAGCCATTACCCTGATCTCGTGTATATTGTTTTCCCCGGCAATGTTGGTGGCCCCGGCGCGTTGTTGGATATCGTTAATCAATTGGAAGCTGATCACCAATGTATGCCTCTCCCGGCTCTACCTTGCCGCGAAATACCCAATAGCTGTAAACCGTATAGGCCAGCACCACAGGGATCACCAGAATGACCCCCCAGAGGGTGAATAGCTGGGTCTTCGGCTGGGAGGCGGCCTGAAAGATCGTCACGTCCGGCAGGATGGCATTGGGGAAGATGGCGGTTTGCAGCCCCAGGTAGGCAGAGAGGAAAACCAGGACACTCGCGATAAAAGGATACATTTCTCGTTTCTTTCGCAGACTGCTGAAGAGAAGATAAAACCCGCCGATTGCGAGCAGTGGGAAAATCCACACGAAATAGATCCGCGGGGCGCTCATCCAGCGCGCAGCCAGATACGGCTGATGAATCGGAGTCCAGATGCTCACCAATCCCATAAATCCGGCCACGGTCCAACCGGCCCTTCGGGCATATACAAAGGCCTTTTCCTGCACCGTCCCGGTAGTCTTAATAAGAAGGTAGGTAGATCCAAGGAGGATGTAGCCTGCGATGAGACCGCATCCCACCATGACGGGGAAGGGGGCGAGCCAGTCCAGTGCCCCGCCTGAAAAGTGACCATCGGTGACCTGAATCCCATCAAGATAGGCCCCCAGCGTGAGTCCCTGGGCAAAGGTCGCGACGAGGCATCCCCAGGAGAAAGCCCGGTTCCAAAAGGTCTTACGGCCGGAGTTGGCCCGAAATTCAAAGGCCACCCCACGGAAGATGAGCCCGAAGACAAAACTCAGCAGGGGAATGTAAAGGGCACTGAAGAGGACCGTATAGATCATGGGAAAGGCGGCAAAAAGCGCCCCGCCGCCGAAAACGATCCAGGTTTGATTGGCGTCCCAGACCGGTGCGATGCTGTCCATCATCAGATCCCGGTCGGTTTCATCGGAGCCCGTGGGAAAGAGCATTCCCACGCCGAGACTGAAACCGTCGAGCACCACATAGAGGATCACAACCAGTCCCACCAGTCCTATCCAGAGATGTATCAGGTTCATGGCGGCCCCTCCCCATCGCTTTGTTGAAGTGGCTGCATTCCGGATCGGAGCTGTAGGCTGGGGACCGGACTCTCCAGATCCGGCCCCCTCCGCAGAATCTTCCTCAGATAGAATGCATAGCTCGCACCGATAATTCCGAAAAAGGCGAGGAAGAGCAGAAGCGACCAGACAACATTTCCGGCCGGGATGGGCGATACACCCTCACTTGTCCGGATGAGGCCGTAGACCACCCAGGGCTGTCGTCCCATCTCGGTAGTGATCCAGCCGAGTTCCGTGCCGAGAAATCCGAGGGGTTGAACCGCTACCAGGGCTATAAGAAAACCACGGCTTTCAAACAACCTCCGTTTGCGCCACAACCAGCCGGCCCAAAGCATCACCCCCAGGAAGAGAAAACCGATGGCCACCATGATGCGGAAGGTCCAGAATATCACCGGGACAAAAGGCCGATTTTCAGACCGAAACTCTTTAAGGCCGGCAACCTTTCCATTCCACGAATGGGTGATCAGCAGGCTGAGTCCGTGGGGAATGGTCAATTCCATACGATTTTTCTCCGCCTTCATGTCCGGCAGGGCAAAGGCGACGAAGGGCGCTCCTCCGGAGCGGTTGGTCTCCCAATGCGCTTCCATGGCAGCCAGTTTGGCGGGCTGATGCTCGGCGACCTCACGCCCCTTTTGATCTCCCAGAAATACTTGCAGCGGCGCCAGCACCGCCGCCAATACGAGGACCAGACCGAGAGTCCTTTGATAGAAAGGTGTATATTTCCCTTTGAGCAGGAAATAGGCGGAAATCCCCGCGAGCGCAAAAGCAGTGGTCTCGAAGGACGCGACCAGCATATGGGCCAGATGTGTGGGCATGGCGGGATTGAATATGGCTTCCGCGAAACTCTTCACGTGCAGCGTGCCATCCGAAAGGGTATACCCCGCCGGAGTCTGCATCCACGCGTTGGCAGCCACGATCCAGAAGGCCGAAAGCGTGGCGCCGGCGGCAACGAGACAGGTCGAGAGAAAGTGTATGGTGGGGGGAACGCGCTTCCAGCCGAAAAGCATGATTCCCAGAAACCCCGCTTCCAGGAAAAAAGCCGTCATGCCTTCATAAGCGAGGAGAGGGGCGAATATGTTGGCAACCGCCTGGGAAAACAGCGCGAAATTGGTCCCGAATTCGAATTCCAGTGTGATCCCGGATACGACCCCGACGGCGAAATGAACCGCAAAGACTTTCACCCAGAAGCGGTACATCCGGTAATACATCACATCCCGTTTTCGCAGCCATAAGAACTCCAAGATCACGAGAAAAACGGCCAACCCTATGGTCAGCGTGGGGAAGAGAATGTGAAAGGCGGTCGTCAACCCGAATTGAATCCGGGACAACAGAAGTGCTTCCATGGCGGTTTCCCCCAAGATCGGGAATGTATTCTGAATTTCTTTGAGACACTCTACAGGACCCTCGCCGAAGTTGGCAAGCGTAAACTCGGAATTCCCTGCCCGCGCTTTGGGCTAGTGTCGCGAGATGCAGGTTGCGGGTCGCAGAATAATTGTGTGATGTATTTGGAGCGATTGCAGATCACCAGCGAGTCGAAGATCCCGGACGGGGAGTAAATATTGATGGAACCGCAAGAAGCCTGCCCATGGAGTGCTTACGATTCCATCAAGGATAATGTGAAGAAAACCGGCTAGGTTCTGATTTCCTGGATCATAAACACCATATAGGAAATGGCGAAACAGACCAGCGTCAGGGAAATCAAAATCACTATATAGGGATACACCACAACAATGCTTTGCCCCAGAGGCAGTGGATTCTCAAAACGTCCCGCGGATATCTTTTCCATGGGACCCATGAGGACAAGCGAGTCTGCTGTCTTGCGCATTGGATCGATGATGGTGGCCGAGGCGTTTGTATAAAGCGACATGGGTGAAAAAAGCGAAATAAATTGTCTTACCCGGATGTTATTTATGGCGGCCTCCGTGTTGACGGCCTCCTGCGTATCCACCGGCGCAATCACATCGGCCAGCACACTGGCTCCAAGCGATACAAAGAAAGACAAGAATATCCATAAGGCCACCGCGGCTAGGGCCGAGGTGGCGATACTTCTGAAGAAGATTGAAAAAAGGATGGCTAACCCCAGCCAGAAGGAGATGTAAAAGATACTGATAAGAACATAAATGAACAAGCGCCATACCTCTTCCACACCGGGAACGACCCCTAACAGAATCAGGCCGATCCCGGATATCACCAGCACGATGGATACCAGCATGATGCTGATGGTGGTCACCCCGGCCAGAAATTTTCCGTTAATGACCGAATCCCGATAGATGGGCTGGGAGACGATCTTGATCAATGTTCCGTCTCCCCTTTCACGGTTAATCGCATCAAAACCAAGAACAATACCAATCAGCGGCCCAAAGAAGGCGACGAACTGCACCATGGAAAACAGGGCCCCGGTGGTATTAAAAAGCATAAGAAAGACAAATGTCGGCTTGGCCACACCATGCAGACTCTCTTTGAGATGTATACCCGCCATATAGCTTGTGATAAAGCTGACCATGGCAATCAGAGCAAAGAGGATCACGAAGCGGTAGCTGCTGAAATGATCCGACAACTCCTTTCTGTAAACCGCTGAAACACCTTGCATGATCAGACCTCCTGAAAGTATTTCATGTAGATTTCTTCGAGGGCATACTCTTTGTCGTCCACGCCGAATTTTTCCTTGGCCAGGTTGTCAATAGAACCTGATGCAACCATCTGGCCCTTGATCATGATGCCGACACTATGGGATATTTTTTGGACCTGTTCAAGATGATGCGATGAAATAAGGACACTGATCTTGCGCTCCTTGTTCAGGGACTTGATAAGATCAGTGAGTTTCGAAGCCCCCTCGGGATCCAGTCCGAGGGTGGGTTCATCAAGAAACATCACCTTGGGGTCCTTTAAAAGAACTTCGGCAATTCCCAGGCGTTGTTTCATCCCCCTGGAATAGATGCCCACTTTTTTAGATCTATCCTCGGAAAGGCCCACAAGGTTCAATACCTCGTCTGTTTTCTTCTTGGCCTCGTTTCTTTCCATCCCATTGAGGTCGGCAATGTACTCAAGGCTTTGAACCGCGTCCATGTCCTGATAGAAACCGACATTTTCAGGTAAATATCCTACCTGTCTTTTTACTTCACGCGCGCTCCGCACCGGGTCGAGACCGCAGACCCGGGCAGATCCGCCCGATGGTTGACACAGGCCCAAAAGCATGAGCAGAGTCGTGCTCTTGCCGGCCCCATTAGGGCCCAGAAATCCGAATACCTCCCCTTCCTTGACACTGAAGGAAAGTTTGTTTACCGCCGTCTGATTGGGATAGATTTTACTCAGACCGAAAGTTTCAATCACTTTCTCATCTTCCATGTCTAACGCCTCCCCATGCGAATAAAGAGAAACACAAGCCCGGCCAAGACCATCAAAATGATCATGATACCGATCCACCCCCAGGCGCTGGAGGCCTTGACCGTTACCCTGAACTCCAGGTTCTTGCTCAGTTTTTCTCCATTCACATTGACGGCGACCGAGTAGTCCCCAACCAGGGCCTGATCAGCCGGTGTGATAGTCATCTCGACCTGTTTGAGTTCTCCTGGGGCAAGGGAATCTATCTTTTCGGGAGTAAACGTTACCTTCCAGTTTTCAGGTTTGAAGGAGATGAATTTAATGCCGTTATTGGGCGCTGAACCGCTGTTTTTCACATAAAATGAACGATTTGCGCTTTTGCCCTGATAGGCGTTCAAGGAAAGCAGTCCGTCCGCGGTGCCCACATCCAACTTGTAGGTTCCGGTCAAGTCGACCTTCAATACGACCTCGCTTTGGGCCTTTTCCGAGCTTATCTTCACCTTTATGGGATATCGACCCGGCTCCGCCAGTATGTAAGGTTTGACCTCCACGGCCAAGGATTTGCTCTGATTTTTCTTGATCCTCAAACTGGAGAAATACTTATCCTCATAGGACGGTTTGAAATTAATTTCCCAGTCCTTGGGTGCCTCATAGGCCAGGTTGAAGATCGCATCTTTGTCGGTCTTGTTTTCCACGTCAAGGGAGAATTCAAATTTGCCATCCGTAGGCCCTTTAAGGACCGGGTAAGAGGTGTTAATATTGATGCCTCCGGCCTTTTTCATCTCCTTTTTGCCGGCCACGGTAATAATCAGTTCGCTTGAGGAGGCGAGACGGCCGTCACTGGTTTTGGCCGTTATGGGAAACCGGTACTGACCCGGTCCGACGCCTTTTTCCGGCTCCGCCTCAAGGGACACATTCTTGGTGCTGTCGCTTTCCACGTAGACCCCTCCGATCTTGAAACTGTAGGTCTTGAACCACGCTTTCCAGCCTTTTGGGACCGATGTGATGAAAAGGTCGATCGTTTCGCCTTGCCTCCCGCCATTTCGAACAACCACATTGAGGTTCGCGTCTTCACCTTCGGCCAATTGAATGCGTGGGTATTCAGGGGCGACGGTGATCTTTCTTAACGGAAGATTTTTTTTCATTTCTTGCCCACTGGCAATCGTGGGCAACAAGATAAGGTTAAACAAAAAAAACACTGCAATCAAAATGCACCCTGAACAAGGCTTGATCAATCTTTCTCTGGCCATGACGATCCCCCTTTGTTTATTTGCCTTGGTTTTTCAAAATTACCTGCTTTGACTTCTTATATCCTTAAAACCTGAGAAATATTTCTGTTCGCCGGGACTTCTTATCAAATAAGAGATCAACGGGGTTAAAATGCGTGCTTAATACCAGCCCAAGCTTTCAAATACCTTTCAGAAGCATTACATTTTTGAAAGGTTTCAGCTTCTGACATATTTCCCTGCACGTGGAAATCGTGCGCGAAAACCGGCAGGCTGTTAGTATTTTGAGCTGACGGAGAAGGCTTGAAATCATAAGTGAATTCCGGAGACAGTATATTAATTACCGTTCTTTAAGGGTGAAGAAATAAATATACTGTCCCCGGAATCCTTCCTTTCTTCAGTGTAGCAGATACGCTCCTGTGTTTTCAGCTCACAAGAGGCACAGGAAGGACGACGGTTGCTTGATTCCTGTCCCATGGTAACCTCTTTACAAGATGGGCTTGCAGATGATTTCATGAATACGGAGTGACGTCATCCTGTTGCTAGGGGCCACACTCGCAAGAAGGGCGGTATCGGCGCCTGATCCCGTACCGGCAACAGCGATGACTCTTTCACCATCACCGATACAGCCCCCGTCACATGCCATCATCATTATTTCGATACAGACTTTGGTCCCCTGTCCAAAAGTCCGGAGTAGATTCGCCATGACCTTCGGGACATTCGTTCCGTAGAAATCCATTGTATGAAACAGCATCGTTCCAAAGTGCACCTGGTGTCCTTTCTCTCGGAGTTCGCCCGCCAGGCCGCTGGGGAACGGGTTCCCCGACTCCTTGAAACCGAATTGCCAGGGAACCACAACCAGGCGGGCATCTTTCTCCTCAAACGCGCGGAAAAATGCCTTCGCAGTGTTTCCCCTGGTCGATGCTACAACAATCCTTTTGATATTTCTCGACTCCGCCCTTTCCAGGACCAGTTCCATGACATCTTCCGTATTTTCTCTGCCCGGCCTTTCAAAATAGACAATCTTTTCTTCCATTTTTCTGTTGCCTCCCCCATGGACGATCCGCAGGACAGGAGCCCCGGCGTCAACGTTGGCCTCCATCGTGAAAAAATGCGCCTCTGTTAAATCCAAACGCCATCTTCTGCGGTCAATTCACCACCCGCATTGCCCGTGTTTACCGTCCCTGCGGGCTCAATAAGCAAGACTTTGCATTCCTTTTCGGCGAACGGTTTGTGCTCCTTCCCCTTCGGCACCACGAACATCTCTCCCTCCCGGAGATCAACTGTGCCCTTGGAGAAATTCATGCTCATTTCTCCATCGATAACGATGAAAGTCTCATCAGTATCATCGTGTCTGTGCCAGACAAAATCCCCCTGGAACTTCACCAGCTTGAAATGGTAGTCGTTCATCCGGGCAATGACCCTGGGCGCCCAGTGCTCCGAGAACTTGTCGAACTTCTCTCTGAGATTGATGGCTGAGAATTCCATAGCCGTTCCTTTCAAAACCCCAAAATTCCGCCTCCTTGGGAGAGACAGACCGGTCCCCTGCAGCTTTCCTCAACCAGCTTCACTGGCGCCGACACGTGTCACCCGAACCGGTGCTAGGGACCCACATGTCGGTCGTACACCCTCTCTCTGCATTCCCGGACTACCTCGGCTGGTATGCGCCTGAGAGCAATACGTACCAGGGCTGGCACAATGATAAAATCATCCAAATGGCCGATCACCGGGAGCCAATCCGGAATCAAATCAAAGGGCAGGAGCGCATACCCGACCGCAGCGCCCAGCAGAACCTTCGCTTTTTTCGGCGTACGAGGGTCCTTTGATACAAGGGCATAGACTTCGAGTTCCTGCCTTAGGGACTCGGCAGCAGATTTCAGCGTCTCAAGCATTGTTTGGCAAATCCATGCCGGATCTTCCGTCATAGGGTTCTTCGCCCCGTCTGAAACCCGACGACAAAGTCGAAGTCAAAATTTCACATACACCACAGATATGGAAAAGCCAAGAGCATTATATCAAGGTGAAATATGGGAAAGATATGGGAGCCATCAGCTGAAATTCTTTTGATCTCCTCTCATTTAGTACGCCCGAATACTTGAAGGTCAGAACTTTTCTGGATTCCACGGTCATGTCATTCCCGGTCAGGGGATCGGTTTTGCCGACTCCCTCCAGTATTACCCTCCTGCCATTTGGGGAAAGATTGAAACATTGTCTCCCTCTTTCAGCTCAGCATCCATGCCCTTTGGCAGCTGTCTCAAATCCCTTCCGTTGACCAAAATCTGAATGTAGTGTCCTCCTGTTTCGGCTTGAGGAAGAAGTTCCGTATGTGTAAATTCTTCTCCGGACAAGGCGGACAGTTTCTTTAGCAGGTCTCTGATCGTGAGTTTTTCCGTGGCAGTTTCGAAAACGGGACGATCACCAATAATATTCTTCAAAGTGAGATAAGTTCTTACCGTTATCCTCATTCGAGTCAGCCTCGGTTGCCAGGTCCGGGGTTGAAATCTCCCATGGAATCCTTGTGTCCAGGGAACACGTTGCTTCGATAAGAGAGCGGTCTAAACACCCAGTTCGCTTCTGAATTTTTTCACGAAGGTTTCATACTTGCCGAGTTCTTCCTCAGACATTTCGTCAGGAAATTGCAGTTCCACCTGTGTCAGAACGTCAATAATGGTATTTGAATGGGGCGCCAACCCCAGCACGCCCACTTTGCTCCCCATCTCCAGCTTTATCCGTCCGAGCATAAAATCCGTTACGAACTTGTTTTCCTTCCTGAGGATTTTCTTCCACTCTTTGGGTGTTGCGGAAAGAATATAATCTGCGTCCTTTTTGGCCTCCTCTTCGGGGATAAGTGAGAGTCTTGTCATCCTCCCCGAATCAACAAAAGTGCCGAATAGAATATCCTTCTCTATACCCCACGAAGACTCCGCTTTCACCCGGTAACACACCTTAGCCGACAGCTTTTTCAATTTCTCCTGAAATTCGGGCTTTGCCTCATAGATTCTTGCGCTTTCCTCAAGCCAATCCGGTGTGCAATACTGATATATCGCCATTTTTCATACCTCCATGTTTTGAGAGATTAACTTAAATCCTGATCAGGATCGAAGATCTGACTTGTCTCCGGATCTTCTTTCATTTTTCTGATGGCTTCATCTCTTAAGACCTTTTTGAATACCTTCTCGGTAACCGTCAGGGGCATCTCTTTTCTGAATTCGACAAATTTCGGGACAGCATAGGGGGCGAGATGTTCCCTGCAGAATGCCCTGATCTCATCGGCGCTCAGCTTTCCTTCATATCCATCTTTCGGCTGGATCACTGCCATCACTCTTTCGCTTCCGGGCCTTTCCGGATCAGGCACCCCGAAAGCAGCTGCCATCAAGACCCCCGGGTGCCTGAACAAGACATCGTCAACGGTGGTAGTATAGACCTTCATCCCCGACACGTTCACCATGTCTTTGGTCCGGTCAGTCATGTGAAAATATCCATCTTCATCCATTGAAGCGATATCTCCCGTGTGGAGCCACCCATCCTCCGTAAGTCCTGAGCCTGGTTCGGGCCAGTATCCCTTCATGATCTGGGGACCTCTTACAACAATTTCACCGGCATCTCCATACGGGACCTCATCCCCGGTCACGGGATCGACCAACTTGCATTCGGTATCCGGGGCTGGGATGCCTATGCCTCGCTTTTCTTTCTGCATGAAACCGGTGATTTTGGAAAAGCCTGAAATATTGAAGTGGGTCAGGGGAGAGGTCTCGGTTAATCCATAGCCTTCCGAGATGGGAATGCCGATTTTTTCCTTAATGGATTCTGCGATTTTTGCAGGAAGGGGTGCAGCTCCGCTCATGGCAATCACGTTCAGTTTTCCCACGTGGGCCTCCGCTATGCGCGCAAGCTGGGTGGGGACCGTGGGGATCAAGAAGGGCCGATATTTTCTGATATGCTCTACGAGCGCCGCGATATCTCTCGGATCGGGCATGAGGATAATCCGGAGTCCCAGGTAAGCCGCTGCCTGTTCAGCGTAATGTCCGTAGGCATGAAACAGGGGAACAGAAAGGAAGACAGAAGCCTTGCCGGCGATTCCCCGGAGTAATGGCTTGAGTATCCAGGGGAGGCCCTGAAGGATGCAGGAATAACGATTGAAATGGGTAACCATGACCCCTTTCGGAATACCGGTTGCCCCTCCTGTAAAGGCCAGTTCACAGAGATCCTCATCGGGATCAATTTGAATCGGGGGAGGCTTTGGGTCGTTCTCTTCCAGAATCTTTCTGAATTCATAGACACCTTTCGGGAGGGTTTTTGACACTTTTTCCCGGTCATAGCCTTCAGTTGAGGTTACGATAATATGTTCGATATCACACTGGTTTTTGACCTCCAATACGCGATCCAGGTGCTCCTCCCGGCAGATGATGATCCTGCTTTTGGAAGTTCCGGCCTCATGCGCGAGCCCTTCAGTTGTCCTCAGGATGCTGGTGGGGACAACCGCACCACCCGATTTTAGAATGGCCCAATCGCTTACGATAAACTCCAAGCAGTTGGGGAGAAATACACATATCCGGTCTCCCTTTCTTGCACCAAGACGGGCTAGGCCTGCCGCGAGCTTGTCCGTTTGAGTTTTTAACTCCCTGTAATTGATGGCCTTTTCTCTGAATAGAACGGCCGTCCGGCCTGCATATTTCTCTGCTGCATCATCCAATGCCTTGAATACAGGTGCTTTCGGGTAGGGGGCGATGCTCTCTTCAAGTTTATAAGGTCCCAACTTATAACTCTTCAGCCAGGGTTTGTTCAAATAGGTCATCGGATTGCTCCCCCCGTACGAAGTTTCTGTATTTGCCTCTGATGCAAGTTCAAATCCGGGCGCGGGTACCCGGGTTTATTCGCCCCACAGGTCCCCGATCAGATCATCCAGGTTCAGCTCCCGCAGTTTTTCACGGCTTGGTATGCCGGTTGCCTTGTCCCATCCGCGGAATTCATAGTAGGCGTCTTTCATCACCTCCAGCGTGTCTGTATCTATCACCATCCCTTTTGCTGGCCCCTCAGGCAGTGGATCTTCCATCAACCGCTTTGGCAGCGTGTCCTCTGCTCTTGTTATTCCCTCTCTTACACAAAATGCCCGTATGAGGTTATAGATTCGCTCGCCGCTTTTCCTGAAGTCGTCAACGGTCAAGTTCCACCCAATAGCGTCGTTGAGGAGATCCAGATAATCCTGGGCCGTCAGAAGGATGCCCATGAACTTACATCCGCCCAAAGCATCGAACATGGTAAGGGCGTTTTCCAGGTCAACCAGGACCTTGGCCTCTTTCGGGTTGGCAACAAAGGGGTCTTCTATTTTGCTGTCATCCACCAGGAGGAAGGGGGCGTCGATAAAGGTGGGTCCTTGCACATAGCCGGTGATATGATCCCCCCCGCGGTTTGCTGTCACATAGCCCAATCCGCATATCTTGGCTGCCCGTGGATCATATGCCGGCAGCTCAAGTCCTTTCACGTTTATGGCAAAATGATCGGATCCATGACCCAGTTTTTGTGACATGACCCTTGTACCCTCCGCCAGCAAGTCACCAATACCTTCCCGCAAGGCTATTTTTTTTACCAGGTCCACAACAAGCCCGGCATCTCCAAACTTGATTTCAAGGCCGTCGGATTGCTCTTTGGAAAGGATCCCCTTTTCATAACATTCCATGGCAAAGGCGATGGTACAGCCTGTGCTAATAGTATCAAGGCCATATTCATTGCAGAGATAATTGGCCTTGGTAACGGCATTCATATCGGAAACATCGCACAGGGCCCCTAATGTGTTGGTTGTTTCATATTCCGGGCCTTCACCCTTCTGCCCTTTCCAGGGACCTTCCTTGATCTCAGTGCCTCTTCCGCAGGCAACCGGGCAGGCAAAACAATTGACTCCCTTGACAAAAACCTTGTCTGTCAAGGCCTGCGCGCTCACCTCGTCAATTTCTTCAAAAACACCCTGCTGCCAGTTTCGGGTAGGATATCCACCCCTGGCATTAACCATGTCCGACACCATATTCGTGCCGAAGGCCTCAAAACCGACCTTCAGCATAGATTCATCCAACAAATCAATTTGCCGTTTGGCCGCATTTAGGAAGGCATCTTTATTTGCCAGGGGGACGGATGAATTCCCTGCACAGGCGATTGCCTTAAGGCGTTTGCTCCCCATGACCGCTCCCAGGCCACAACGGCCGGCGGCCCGGTGGGTGTTGTTCATGATCGCCGCGTATTTGACCAAATTTTCGCCGCCCGGACCTATGGATGCCATGGTCATTTTTTTGTCCAACGCGCCTTGAATAAGGTCTTCAGTTTCTGGCACGCCTTTTCCCCACAAGTGCCCGGCATCGCAAAGCTCAGCCTTACCATCTTCTATTTTCAGGTAAACCGGTTCAGGTGAAATGCCTTGAAAAATGATTCCATCATAGCCACTTCTCTTGAGGGCGGGCCCGAAGCTTCCGCCTGAATTCGCGTGGCCCCAGATCCCGGTCAAAGGAGACTTTGCAACCACGGAATATCTGCTGGCGCTTGCGGATGCTGTTCCCGTGAGCGGCCCTGCCATGAAAATCAGGAGGTTTTGTGGTCCCAGGGGATCGGTTCCTTTTGGCACCTCTTTATAGAGATATTTGGTCGCCATCCCAGCGCCCCCCATAAATTTGCTGGCCCAATCTTCCTGTATAACCTCTTCCTGAATTCTCTTCTCTGACAAATTGATCCTTAAGATTTTTCCCATAAATCCGTATAGCATGATGACACCCCCTACAAATTTTTCGCCAGATGTGTGGCTGATCCCACCTTCGGAAGGCTGAACTTATGATGGATATCCCCAACCGTAACAGTGTTATTCAAAGGAATAATTAAATAATGTCCTTGAGACCTTTTGTATAGTCAGCTATATCATGATCGTGCGAATATGCCGTAGTGTCCGTTGGCTTCATGGCTTGTCCAGCAAAGGGTATTGGAGTGAGGTCCTTCGTACCCCGAAAGGATACCACGCGAGACCGTTTGGCAAGGCCTATTGCATGATCTTTTTGTACGGTATGAGAAGTAATTATCAGGTTTTTTTGAATACATATCAAAATAGCATGAAACGGGCGAAAGGTCAAAAGATTTGGCATATTGCCGGAGACACGGCTATTTTATGAGGCTCAAAAAGGGAATGTTTCATGAACAGCGACCGAAATAGCCTGCCCTCCATGCTGTATGCGGACGGGCAGGGGAATATCTACGATCATCCTTACTACCGGATGGCGGGCTTTTCTGGGAGAGAGCCGGCCGCAGTCCGGAATGGTGACCTGCTCCCGCTGCCGGAATTCAGCAAATTGTTTTATTTGCCCAACTGCCTTCCTGTTGGTCTGGACCCTGAGACCGGGGAGTACGTGGTGGTACCGGAGGCGGAGACAAAGATGGGGATGTCTTCCTGTTTTGCGGTTGCCGCGTTTTTTGAACCCGGGATCGTGCGGACGCACCTGCCCGCGGTGGATTACGGGAGCAAGGACTACAACCTCCCCATGTGGGCCTATACGGCCGTGGGATTCAGGGACGATCAATACTGGGCCGCGGGGTTTGTTATCGAGGACAACCCCCGATGGGACCCGAGGAATTATGACGACTTGGATCTTGTCCCGGCCATTGAGCAATACCGGAAGAAACATGTGTGCGGGCCGCTGGTAGAGCACCTGGTCCAGTGCGCCACGGTGAACCACTGTTTCGCGGCAAAGAATCTTTTCCTCGGGCGCTGGGAGGGTCCCATCCCCGTGAGCCAGGCGTGCAATGCCGCCTGTCTCGGCTGCCTTTCGTATCAGCCGGAGCATTTGTGTGAAGAATCCCACCAGCGACTTGTATTCCGGCCCTCAAAAGAGGAAATCGTGGCCATGACAGTGGCCCACCTAAAGCAGATGCCCCAGGCCATCATGAGTTTTGGGCAGGGCTGCGAAGGGGAGCCGTTGACGGAATATGAACTCATCGCGGAGAGCGTAAGGGAGATCAGGAGACGGACGGGGGCGGGGACCATCAATCTCAACACCAACGGCAGTTGGCCGGACCGGGTGAGGCATGTGGCCGAAGCGGGACTGGATTCCATCCGCATCAGCTTGAACAGCCCACGGGAGAAGTTCTACCGGGCCTACTACCAGCCGAAAAATTACCATTTCAAGGATGTGGTGGAATCCATTGCCGTGTCCAGGGAGATGGGGCTCTATACCATGGTCAATTACCTGGTGTTTCCGGGGATCAGTGACCAGGAGGAGGAGATCGAGGCCATGGCATCTCTGGTGAAGGAAACGGGGCTTGATTTCCTGCACCTGAAAAACCTTTGTATTGACCCGGTCTTCTACCTGGACGCCATGCCGGAGGAGAGGTCCCCTGTCGTCGGCATGAAGAGGATGGCGGACATGCTCAGGCGAGCATGTCCGGATCTGGAGTTGGGGTATTTCAATCAGCCGGTGAGATGAAGGCTAGAGGCCGATGGTGTTCCGGTAGCGGAGGCAATTGGCGCCGCCGTTATTGTGATCCTCGAAGGTGAGCAGACGGATATTGCGGTAGGCCTTTTCCCGGGCGGCCTCCAGGGTTTTGTCCCCGGCGATCACGTGGAGGACCCTACCGCCATAGGTGACCAGACCCTTTTCCGGCTGATCATCCACCCCCGCGAAATAGACGGTCACCCCTTTTTCAATTGAATCGAGACCCAGAATCCGGTGCCCCTTGCCGTAGCGGCCAGGGTAGCCCTTATTCCACCCCTTTGACGCCTTTGAACGGCCTTCCATGGCGATCACGTCAACGT
>Ga0307419_10000173_pt1 | contig 29135 bp, 26 predicted proteins | sample SalMarWE160230MG_2_FD_202512 | JGI IMG/M metagenome (GOLD analysis project Ga0307419, IMG submission 202512) | Salt marsh sediment microbial communities from the Plum Island Ecosystem LTER, Massachusetts, United States - WE1602-30 | ecosystem: Environmental > Aquatic > Marine > Intertidal zone... | reverse complement strand
CAATTACATTGGAAGAGAACTGAGTAAAGCTGAATGGTGTCTAAATATAGGAAAACCATATATCCAAGATGTTTAAAATAAAAAAAGAATTATAATATTTCAAAGCATGTCTTAACATCCATTCCTGTTTCTAGCAAGGGTAGTAACTTAGCTAATGATTTGGGGATGTTCGCGCTGTGTAGTTTCAATGCTTCGCCGTCTTTGTATTTTTCATAAAAGATTATTGTATTATCTGAGCCCTTAACCGTATGTGGTAGGTATTCCATGCAACCAGATTCTGCTTCTTTAATTTTAGGAGCTATTTCTTTTAATACTTTTATAGCATCATCCATCTTTCCTTCCTTTACTTTTATTGTAGCAATAAGAGTTATCAATTTTCTCAATTCCCTAATTATTAGAATATTAAATTATAGAAATATATCATTTAATTAAAAATTTCGTGAAGAATGGTTCCGCTTGCGTTTTTAGGATTCGGTATTTTTAGTAAATGGGCTAATGTGGGTGCGAGGTCAATCAATTTTACAGAATTTTTTAAAGGAATTCCTTTCTTAACTCCTGGACCTTTAATAATTAATGGTACACTAATAGAATATTCACCAAATCTCGTTTCTGGGAGATAATATGCATGAGCTCCAAAGAATCTGCGCGAAGGATTGCATATCTGACCTTCAAACGATTCCTTTGAAAGAAAGGAAGCATCTAAACTTCTTAGATCTCCATCAAATAAGCCATAAGGTGGTTTTAAAAAGTATACAACATCACCAATTCGATCTCCATTTAAACCATACTTGCTTGCATCTTCCTTTTTAAGTGCTAATTGCACAACTTTTTCATTATTCTCTGGATCTCTAATATTGTAAAGTGCATCAATAATTTTAACTCTGATATCTTCATAATTCCCTTGTTTTACAACTCCACTTGGATCTCGGTTTTCAAGATTAACCCATACAAATGGAGGTTCCATGTATGGGAAAACAACACTCTTTTTCCAATCTATTAAATATTTTTTAACTGAATGATTCCAATTATATTTGGTTAAACCAGCATTATAAAAAGCTAAAGGAATATTTACATTTTTCCAAATTGGAATTGCTCCATGGTCTGAAACAAATACCACGGTTGTATTATCATCAACACAACCTCTAATTAATTCCCCTACTAATTCATCTACGATTTTATAGGCAGTTTCAACGTTTTTTATGGATTTTTCTGCTTTTTTTTCCGTAAATAGAGGTGAGTTCTTATAAAGATATGCCAAAGAATCGTGGTTAATGGTGTCCAAAGGATGGTAGTGGAAATAGCAAAAATCCCAATTGAGTTCTTTTTTAGCATAAATAATAGATCTGGCCAAAGTAATGCTCTCCTCTCGAGCGGATTTTAGAAATCTCTTCATAGATCCATAAATCATAAATTCAACTTCTTTCTTTTTTGGAAGATCGAACTCAAACACATTTCTTATTAGTTTTTCAGCAAAAGATTCTGGATCTGTCCACCCCTTTAGGTTGTAGATTGCAGAGCGCTGGATTTCTATAGATTTTTCATCTAGATCGATTTTGAGAATTTTCACCCTTAAAATGCATGGTAAAAGACCAAATTTAGTCTTTATCTCAATAAATATCCACTCGCTCCATTTTTGTTGCTTAAATTCCATGATATTATTATGATTATTAATAGATAACGAATCATAATCCTCTCCATTAGCACAATAAATATGAAATTTTAATACTTTTTTTTCTTCGATTGTTCTATTTTCTAATATTATATCAATTGTTAAATTAGGGCATTTACTCTGGATACTAGAATTTGCTTCAACATCTAAGGCTAAATTCAATAAAGTTGATGGCATTATCATTCTTGGCAATGATTCGGGAATAGGCCACGTAAATAAGCTCATGGCTCCTTTTTCAAAGTTACCTGACCAACCTGAAGGGTAATTCATTACAAAAGGGACTAAGTTCTGTTTCTCCACAACGGACCAAATGTATTCTGCGTTACAATTTTTAGATAATTGCGTCCTCGACCGATATTTCATTCCAAAATCAAGGGGTTCTCCGGGTACATGCATGTAAAAACTAGTAACTCCGTGAATTGCTGTTGTAGCTCCTGTTGCAATTGTAGTCCAATTAGTTGGGGTATCACAAGGAGGGCATGAATACGCTTCCCCATAAATGCCATTTTCTACTAAATTTCCTATATTGGGAAGAATTCCTTCATCCAAAAATCTATTAATAAGATATGGAATTGATTGATCTATCCCAATCAAGAGTAATTTTTTAGCTTTCATTATGAAATCCTAATAACGTTTCAAAATGTTATATACCGTATCTCGTTGAGCAGGTTTTTTACCTGCAGATTTAACTATGTCAATAATTTCTTGAGGAGACAGATATTCTCCAAATTCCGCTCCAGCACTTTTTGAAATATTTTCTTCCATTAAAGTGCCTGAGAAATCATTAACTCCATAATTCAAAGAAATTTGAGCGAATTTTGGTCCCAATTTCACCCAAGAACATTGAATATTATCAATATAATTATTAAAAAAAATTCGCGCTACACAAAATAAGCGGAGATCATCTATTCCATGATTCCATTGTAATGTGTATTTGTTTTGTTTTGAAAGAAAAGGATTTTCCTTAATAAACGGTAAAGGGACAAATTCCGTGATCCTTCCTGTATCCTTTTGAATTTCTCTTAAAATGTCTAAGTGTTCAATTCGGTCTATTAATCCTTCAATATGACCATACATCATTGTAGATGTTGTTGGGATATGTTCAGCATGAGCGAGCTTTATTATTTTAATCCATTGGTATGTTGAAATTTTATTTGGACAAATTTCTCTTCTTATTTTATCAACAAGTATCTCTGCTGCTGTACCCGGCATAGAATCAAGTCCTGCTTTTTTCAATTCTTTTAAAACGTCATCAATAGAGGATTGATATAATTTTGACATATACCATACTTCTTGTGGAGAAAAAGCATGAATATGAATCTTAGGATCGATTTCTTTTACTGATTTAAGCAAATCTATGTAATATTGAAAACTTATTTCCGGATTGATCCCCCCTTGAATACATACTTCACTGCAATTCGCATTTTTTGCTTCTTCAACTTTTCTTTTTATAGCTTCAGTTGTTAATAAGAAAGCACTTTCATCATTGGCAGAAACACTGAAAGAGCAAAATTTACAGGATTGATAACAGACATTTGTAAAATTTATATTTCGATTTATTATAAATGTTACAACATCTTCCTTTTTTTCATAACATAATTGATCAGCAACTTCTTGGAGAGCAAAAAACTCTTTTCCTGTCACTTTTAATAATTTAAATGCTTCTTCTTTATCAATTTCTTCAGAATTTAGCGATTTTTTTAAAATCTTTTTAATTTCGTGGTCTATTTGATCAAGTAAACAAGTGTCGGACATCTAATTAATTACTTGAAGTATTTTTTTAATATTTTCTGAAATAAATCCTTCTTTATTGATAAATTTATCATAAATAGGAAGTCTTTCTTTCAAATGAAAACCGTTTTTAGAACAAATTTGGGATAATTCTTCTATATTGGGCCAAGGCTGGGATGGATTAATATAATCCATGGTCAATGGTGAAATTCCTCCAAAATCATCGACTCCGAAGTCTAAAAACTCTTTCTCATGACCTTTAATTAAGTTAGGAGGAACTTGAATCGGTATTTCATTCCCAAATATTACTCGTGCAACGCCAACAATTCTTAATAGCTCCTCAATCTTTAAATATTTATCAGGAAAATAGGGAATTCCTTTTTTATACACAAAATTCTGTAAGATTACTTCCTGAATATGTCCAAATTCAAAATGAATATCTTTAATTGTAAGTAGCGCATTTATTCTATCCTCAAAACTTTCTCCTATTCCAATTAACAAACCAGTTGTAAAAGGTATTTTTAATTTACCAGCATTTTTGATATGATTAATTCTGATTGAAGCTTCTTTACTTGGAGAATATTCATGCACTCCTCCCTGTTGAGATAATTGTTGTGACGTGCTTTCTAACATTAATCCCATGCTTGCATTATATTTCTTTAATTCCTTTAAATCTTCAAAAGTGAGCACTCCTATGTTTGTGTGAGGTAAAATGTTATTACTTAATAGTAATAGGCTAAGATGAACTATGAAATCAATAAAGTGGTCAAAATTTCTCTCTTTAAGTTTCTGTTGAACAAATTCAAATTTTTCGGGATTTTCACCTGACATTAACAAGGCTTCCTTACAATGATATTTAATGCCTTTATCAATAAGATTTTGAATTTCCTCAGACTCGATCAACACAATATTTTCATCTTTTCCAGACTTTGGAATGCGATGATTGTAATAACAATATCCACATTGATTTTGACAATAATTAGAGAGGGACAAGGTAAAGTTTTTAGAAAAAGAAACCAAATTTTGCTCTTCAACAGATTTTTGATTTCGAATATCTTGAATCATCATTTTCAATTTTTTAAACGGTAAATCCTTATATTTTAAAATATCTCTCTGCGTTATCATCTTTTCACTTTCTCATAATATATGACTAAATAATTATTTCTTTTTTTAACCTTGACAAGTGAAAACTTTGTACTTTCAGTCATTTTTGAAAACCCTTCCCCTTCAACTAGACTTACTGCATTACTGCCACCAACAATCCAAGGTGCAATTGTTAATCTAATTTCGTCAACAAGATTATGTTGAATAAAACTCCAATTCAGTGTCCCACCCCCTTCTAACAATACAGATTTTATTCCAAGATTATATAGTTTAGGCATGAGATTTACAATATCTACAGTTAATCCCGTTCCAGATTTTAAAATTTTCGCCCCTTTTGATTCAAATAACCGAACTCTCTCTTTAGAAACACTTTCAGCAGTACATATAATCGTTGGATATAATTTTGGATTGAATTCAATGACATTTGATTTAATGGGTATATCTAAGTTACTATCAATAATTATCCTATAATATCCACTATGATTATGATATTTAATGTGCAGCTTCGGATTATCTTTCATAATGGTACCCTTTCCAACCATTATTGCATCAACTTCAGTCCTTAGTTTGTGAACTTCTTTCCAATCTTCTTCATCTGAAAGATCCGGATCGCCATCCCTAGAAGCAATTTTTCCATCAATCGTCATTGCTGCACTTAATATAATAAAGGGTTTTTCAGTTTCGTTCAAAAACAGCCTTACCTCTAAAGTATGTTTTTAATATATTAGATGAGTTAGTTCGTTGCACAATTAAGGGATATATATCTTGAATTTCGAAAGGATATACATATAAGTTAGGATCGTTAAGGTTTATAGTAATAAAATTAGCATACTTTCCTTCTTTAATACTTCCAATATCATTATCTAATTCGAACATTTTAGCGGCATTAATCGTGATCATTTTTAACAGAGTTTTTGCTTCTATTAATTGTTGATTGTCAATTACCCTCGAAATCCTATGCAAATATCTTAGTTCTTCAAATAAATCTGGACTATTTGCCATTACATTATCAGTACCAATAGCAATTGGCATTTTCAATTTCAAAATTGCTGATATTGGAGGAAATCCTACACCAAAATACCCATTACAACGAGGACATATTACTATTGAAAGATCATGAGCTTTAATTTTTTCCAAGTCCTCTTCATTAAATTGAGTTCCGTGAACAAGAATATCAACTATTCCCTCATCAATGATCTTTTTTATTAAAGACCCATCTCTAATATTCTCAGCACAATGACAAGCGATTTTCTTTCTCTCACCCTCTCTACACTTTTTTAATTCCTCGAATATAGAAGGAGTTACCTGCCTATAAGTAACCAATCCAATTCCATCAGCGGTATCATAAATAGAACATATTTGGTCCTTATCTTCGAATCTACCAAATACAAGATAATCAATAGTACAATTTGATAAAGTATTTTTTAATAAATCAATACCCTCCAAACCACGTTCTCGAAAATCAATAAAACACGTTACTCCATTGCGTAATAAATCTTCAGTAGTTTTTAAAATGCCGTGAATTTTTACATCTGTTGGAGTGATCTTTAGAAGTTGGTGCTTAATTCCTTTAGGAGGGGCAACAACTTCAGTTAAATTCTTATTATATCCTTTTTCTTTAGCAAAACTATCTCCTATATGGATATGAGAATTAATTAAACCTGGAATTATGAGAATGGTTTCAGAATTTTCCACCTTTAAATTTTTCTTGGGAGTGTTAAATGATAACTGCGATATTCTCCCATCTTTATTAATCTTTATTTCTATTTTTTCTTTTAATTCCAAGTCATCTCCTATAAGCCCATAATCGCATTTAATAACATTATCGCTCATTTTGCTTTCCAAAATACATTTTTGGGATTTTATTATTGTAATAAACTTTAAGGTTTAATATTTTAGAAGTTAAAGCAATTTAAAAAAATGATTCTCAAATCATCATTTTAACGAGTTCTGAATAGTTCATTTTTAACTCGCAATACACATTATAGGGATGAATAGACTCAAAACTCTCTACTTGAAAAATGATCTTTCCCTCACCTAAATCGGGAAATCCTTTAGCATAGAAATTTTTTGCCATCCCTCTCACGATATCTTCGGCAAATAACGGGTTAAGATGGGCCGTTCGTACAAGTTGTGCTTCATCTGGTCGTTTTAAAACACTTTGAATTCTCCCGCTCATGGATTCCTCAATAACATCAATGATATCAAGAACATCAATTTGTTGTTTGTTGATGTCTTTAATCTGAACTGTTATGGAGCCCAGAGTTCTCTGATTATGAGAGGAAAAAGGTAAAATGTTTAGAAGGGTTTGAATATCCTCATTTGAGATGTTAATATCATCCCTATTTTTCATGACCGATTCAGCGTATTCCTTACTAAGATCGATGGCGCAGGGGCAACAAGACATGCCCATTGCTTTAGCTCCAATAAAATAATCAAATTCTTGTTCTCCCGATTCGGTCCTACTACCATGGACTATAGAGCTTACATCGTACGACTTCTGGATTACTCGATGATTATTCTCCTTTAATTGTATTATGATTTTACCCTCAAGTTTTACTTCGATTTTTGTTGTATATGGATGCTCTTTGAACAATTTTCTTGCTATTCTGTCAGAAACTATCTCAATTGTAGAAGCCGGCTTGTATACGCTCTCATTTATGACTTCTTCAATAGTTTCGCTACTACGGCTCATGTGTATCCCTCTTTGATTTGGAGGGAGCGAAATTAAGGCTGAGATTTTGGGATAGAATGAGTATCTTTTGTTCGCTTGTACAATTTCAACCTTCTTGTCAACTCCAATAATTCCAACTTTATCAATTCCAATTGATATAGCAGAACCAGAGTTTTGTAAATCTTTTTTGAATTTAGGGATGTAGATCACTAAAAATGATTAATTATTAATTTTAAAAAGGCTTGGTTGCATATAAAATATTCAGCCTTCAAGCTTAACATTAAGCGTTATAAAAAAATTTGGAGAGATTCAAATCTTTCTTATAATTCTTAATTACAAATTTTTAAAAGAAAATCACAATCTCAGAACGGATAAATAAGGAAAAAAAATTTAAAATTCCACTATACTGAAAATAAAGTGTCATTTTTTTTATGAGGAGCCTGAGGTTCTTGAAGACATTAAATCAACCAAGGATTCGGAGGCTATTACAGAATCACAGTTTGAACAAGAGTGTATTATTAAAGGTAAGGCGCCAATTCGATCTAAATAGCGTTCAACAAATTTTAGACCATATTTTGCCATGCTTTTAATCATCTTTCCCCCAAACGGGACAACTTCAGCTTGAATTTCTATGAAATTCTCGTAAGTTTTCATTAAATCGTCCTTAAAGGTGTCGTTGATGGGGGTTGGGTTTATCTCGAGCTTTAATTCGAGCTCTGCTTTACAATATGGGCATTTTGGCATTTAAAATCACTTTTTTACTTTTGAATTTATAAATAAATATGAATTTTATTTTTTTATATATTTTTCCTATTAAATAAGTTATATGATAATTTTATCAAAAATTAACAGAATCGATTGAAAAAGCGTTGGGAGAGATTTTAGCGTGAAAATGCGGAGTTGAAGGTTGTGATGTATTGCTGTTTTGTTTCGAGTTTGAACAAAATCTCTATTTTACTTGCGCTTTAAAAAATGGGTATAAATAGTAATATAGTTTTTTGTGGTGATAATTCGAGGATTTCGTCTAAATCCAGACGGAATGGGAGCACTGCAACGAGAACAAAGATTTGAGGTTTTCATCCAATCCTTAAATTCATCAGCATGAGCAGGATATCTGCAGTTTGGACAGATTACAATTCCTCTGTTTTTATCATTAGAAAGTGTAGGTAATCTAAAACAGAAAATGCATTTGAAGTCGTCTTCGGAGAGAAATGAACCTTTGGGCTTATATTTACTAAAATCTTTAATTCTTGGGGCACTTCTTACTCCTTGAGATTGAACGGACTTAGTTGTTTTTGTTGTTGTACTTCGTGAACGAGATGTTGGTGTAGTTCTAGATCGTGGTTTAGTAGTGGTTGTACGTGTTGTTCTAGTTGTTGTTGTCGGAGTTTGGATAGTACGACTTCTTGTGCGAGTACCATAACTTTGCGTTGAGGGAGTAGTTAAACTATCAATTCTTCTCGTACGTTGTGCGATATAATCACGCGTTGGTATATTAGAGCGTTTACTTATGAAACCAAAAATGATTAAATTAAAAATAGTGATTATGAGTAAGAGGAAAAGGTTAAGATCCAATGAAAAACGAAGTGGTGTAAATGGTGGATCATAAAACTCACTCACATTATAAAAAGCAATCCAATAAGAGATGATAGTAATAATAATTGATATTGCTAAAAAATAACCTAATACCTTTGCTTTCACTGATTTGGTACCAAAATAAATTACGTTATATTTTTTAAAACATCGATAAATTGAATGAGAACCATAAATCACAAATGGTAAACCAAATATGAGACTCCATAAACTAAAATAGAAATTAGATTCTGGAATCAAGTTTTCACCTAAAATTCCCGTATATGATCCCCAGATAGAATAAAAAACTCCAATTAATAAAGGAATTATTACAAAAAAAGCAGTATTATGGGGAGAATTAAACTCACGGTGCCGCTTATTATTTTCATACAGTTTAATTGTAAAAGTCAACCACATTCCAATTAATAGCCAAGTAACAAAATTATTTAATGAAACTGAAATTAAACCATGAATCAACCCAAATATGAAAAAAATAAGGAAGATTATTGCTGTTTGTTTTTGTTTGTTTTTTACCACGGTTTAATCTCACCATCTTGTGTCATTCATCATATTCCAAGTAAATAGGTTTACCTTCAATGATAGGATTCATGAAATCTAAAATTTCTGGTAACATTTTTACATCTAAACTTCCCTTAACTCGAAATGGGACGGAAAACCATTTTTTAGTATTAAAATTCGCACGATATATCTCAAAACCTAAAGATTTTCCATTAATTTGATATGGATCAATAACTAATGCAACTGATTTATCCCAAAATCTCTGATATCGTCTTTGAGTTCCTAAATCTTCCCTAGACATAAAACATCCATATGAGGGATGAGAATGATACCATCCACATATAAATTGCTTATTTTTCACAATCTCTTCATAAGCTCTTGTAAAATTGTTATAATCCTTAATTTCAGCATACACTGCTGTACCATGCCCCATCGGATACGCATCGTCTAAATAGAGCATTCCCTTGGTATTATCATATCTACCAGCGAGTAATCCTATTACCTCAACCCAATCATCTTTCCTAATTTTCGAATTTGCATATTTCAATGAGTGACTTGAAATCTTAAGAATAGCTTTTACAGTTATTTTTATCTTTGAGTCATTTTTATCACTTTTAGCTACAGTTATTACAGGTTCCATTGGAATTGGATCTAATTTTTTCTGCATGCTTTTTGAATGGTCTAACGTTTTCGCTTCTAGAATTTCAGTAGTTAATTCTTCTTGCAATTCCTCTAGCTGTAATTCAGTGTATACCTCTTCAAGTAACTCTTTTTTGATCTTTTCCTTTATCTTTTGTTTAATTGCATCTCTGATTGCTTCACTATTCTTCTCATCAATTTTCATGTTAAAATCACCACTTATCTTTTGCGTATTTCTTTACCAAATTCCTGACTTTTTTCTCAAATAATTTTTGATTCTTCATCATTTCTAATGCTGCTTTTTTATTAAAAACATCAGTTGGATTAACGTATTTACCTCGAGTATTTAGCATTGCAATTATTGCTTGTACAATTGTAGCAGCTGTTTTTGAAGGGCTCCATCCTCCTTTTGTTCCAACTAAAGAAGGATCAACTAACGCTAAGCAAATATTTCTTTGTCCTTTATATTCACTTGGCTTTGGCCAAAAATTAGGATGCCATATCGGTGTATGTAATCTTACAAAAGGTGGTTGATTAGGGTATTGTGCAGGAAATTTCATTTCTAATTTAAATAAACCTCCTGCATATGCTGTTCCTTTAGGTCCTTTAATCGTAATTGCTAAATGATCGATACTCTTTTTTTTCGGATTAAAAGGTTTTAATTGCACAATACTTCCATCTTTTGCCATTTTCTTTAACCCAGCAAAATCTCGGGAAACACGACTACTTCTAACACTCATTTTTTTTTCTCAACCCCATATTTTTATTTTGATTTTTTTATAATTTTATCTTATTCTTTTATTTTAATTTAAGGGTAACATAAACCTCTCCCCCTTTAAACCCCGCAATTGTTAGAAATTCTAAATTTCTTAAATTGTTTTCTTTGACACTTTCTTCTATATCAACCATACTAATATCATTAAAATCTTGTAAAGTAATGATCGGTTCAAGTTCCTCAGATTCCAATTGAAATCCATTTTTTTCTAACGTTTTAATTATATTCAGACATGGTGAGTTTGGTTTTATTTTTATTACAACTCTTCTTACATTTTTCCCACATTGAATACAATCTGGATTTCTTACCTTTTCAATGTGGTATATTTTCATTGTCATAGCATTAAATATAACATAATTCGTTACTGGCGCACCTAGTCCTTTATGCCCATTCTTCCAGTGAATAATTTTCACTACTTCATGAGATTGAAGAGCTGAAATAACTGAATTAATAGTAATGATTCCAGGATCATGACGATCAATAATTTTAACTATATCATCTTCAGTAAATTCAGGCAAGAAATTATGTTTATTAACCAATTCATTTGAGGCTTTTTGAATAAATTTAATATCATTTAAATCTTTAGGATTTGGATCCCTGTCAAATTTCTCTTTGAAAGCCATATCTCCTTTAAATAGGCAATGAATCCTTTTTCGAGGGATACCAACTACAGTGCAAGCTGCCATTTCATCATTTTCTATTATTGGCAACGGATTACATTCATAACAAGCATTTCGATAAGGAAATATAGTATACATGTGACCATGATAGCCAGATACCCCTCCATCTACTAAAGGTTTTCTAAATCGTATGCTTTGAGCGTTTAAGTTTAATCGTGCATTCATTGAATCAAGACCACCAACAATAACATCTGCATTATGATACAAAGAGGGATTTAATCTTTCTAAAGAGCTATGATATCCTTTTACGATGATATTAGGATTAATTTCCTTTAATTTTTTAGCAGCTGCGATAGCTTTAGGTTCTCCTAATTTCGCGTCAATAAAAAGAAGTTGCCGGTTAAAATTCGAATGTTCAATAATATCTAAGTCAACAAGATCTAAATGACCAACACCTAACATGGCTAAATTTTTAGCAATTTCACAGCCTAAACCTCCCACTCCAGCGATTAATACTCTGGCGTTTTTAATTAATTTTTGGGACCATCCTTCAAGACGAAATTGCCGATCATATAAATCTCTTTCTTCTTCCGACATTCCTTTTGCAAAAAAATCTGATTCCTTGGTCATTAATATCACCATATTTTTAATCGTAAAAATAAAAAAAATTGAAGGGCTTAATGCCCTTCCCATATATTATATTTTATGAAAAGAATTATTTAAAAGTATCCCGCGGTACTTGCCGGGATTAAAAGTATATCATCGCCATCGCTTACATTATAATCCTTTAATTGACTACTTTCATCCATTGTTCTTCCACCAGAAGAGAGATGAAATTCATCAGGATTAAGACCGAATAAGTTGCCTAATGTTTGTTTGATATCGTTTACTTGATTAGCGTCATTTACGGTAAGTTTCTCTTTCTTTTCACCAGGACCAATGGTAGACATGAAATATAATGTCACCTTTTTTCCTGTCGAGGGTACCTTGCTTGATGGGGTTTTAGATTTAACAGGTTCTAATTCCTCATCAAAATCTTCTTCGTCAAAACTCATTTTAATCACTCTAATTATTTGTTTTTAAGGTTTTTTTTTAAACTTAATATAATCATGCTAAAATAGTATTATAAAACCAATTGGAATAATTTTGAAGTTTAAGATTGAAAAACCAGATGCAACTTCAAAACTTTGAAACTCCTTGTGTCTGTTAACATTTATTAAGTAAAATCTCACTTTTTTAACCTTTTGCTAGTTGGTAAATGTTTTTAAAATTGGATGCATCCAAGTTTTAATTTTGAAAATTGATAGGGGAAAATTATACTAGATTCTTTTAATGTAATAGGTATAAATTATATGACGTTCTATTAATATATAATTTGCAAAAATAACCCTTAGAGAGAAGATTTACAACTCAAATTCAAGAACCTAAACATGATCAACTAATAAACTCATGAGTACTCCAGAAGAGGTTGAGCCCCTTATCCTCGGCTTAATTAAAGAATATTTAAAGAAAAAGCCATTTTTCTCAATTGAAGAACTAGTAGAATATATCAGCAATAGAACGCGAGCGAAACCTTATTTAAATAAAAATAAAATTGAAAAAAGTATCAAAGATCTCATTAAAAAACGGCGGCTTATTCCTGGAACTAAACTAATGAAAAATAATATTATTGAACATCCCATTAGAAATGAAATCTATAATTATGTAAAAAAAAATCCGTCAAATATTAATGAAATAATGAGAGCTATAAACATTGGAAGTAATCAAGTTCTCTGGCATTTATCATGTTTAGAGAAGTTCCAGTTCACAAGATCAAGAGATATTGAAAATCAACGTATTATATTCATGTTTGATTCAAATCCCGAATTAGATGAGTTGTATTTTTATTTAAAACAAGAAATTGTTCAAAAAATAATTGAATTTATGCTAGAGCAAAAAGATTTTCTAAAAGTATCAGATATCTCAAATAATCTCAAGAAAAATTACAATACAGTTAAAAAATACATGGATATCTTAGCTAACCTACAAGTAGTTAAAATTGAAAAGGATAAAAAAAGAGTACTTTTCAGTTTGGATCCTAAAAGATATTACAAATTTAAAAAAGCAATTTTTGGTAATTAAAGATGAAAAATTCACATTTATTCCAATTGAATTTATATTTTGAATTATATAATAGAAATTTAGAAAATAAACTATCCTAAAATTATGAAGAAAAATTCTCGAGTATACTGGATTATTACTCTTTATGTTGTTTTCGCGTGTATATACCTATTTTTCTTCCTTTTGGAGATAGTGAATTTTCCAATATTTTTAATTCTAACAATATCTAGCGTATCTGTATTATCGACTAGTACAATTTATACAATTGTCCAATCGAAGGTTGAAGCAAAGGAGTTTTTAACTGCAAAAGGAAAGCATCCTCATAAAATGAAACCATTCACAGAATCACTCCCAGAACTTATTGAGGATTATTTTGAAGCGATGCCTCTAATAGATCAATACGCAAATTCAGAAGAATCTTATGAGGAAATTCCGAGAATCGATGAATTTGTCTTCACAGAATTTGATCAAGAAGAATTATATAAGATAGATCAGTTGAAATTATCAAAAATGGATAAGATCTTTTTTCTTAGAGAAATGATATATTTCGAAGCCGCGGAAAGAAAGCGATTGATAGATGATATGCTTAAAACTCAATCAGAATCTAATGATCCAATTATTTATTCCCCTCCATTAACTCCATTTGGAATAGAACACAAATTACGTGTTTATATTAGATCTCTTCTTGAAGCTGGTGAGAAAACAAAAATAATAATCATTGAAAAATCAGATTTTATAGAAGAGCTAAAAGAAAGAGTTGGAATATTGTTTGATTATTCTTTGGAGGATTTCGTACTTTCATCTGGAGGTCTATTATTAAATGATAAATCTCAAGTAAAACAATACGATATAGATGACGATGACGAAATTGCTATTATTCCATCAAGAAAAGAAAGAAAATAAAATTTTATCTAATACTTACCAGCAGTGCTAGCCGGAATTAATAAGATATCATCTCCATCACGAACATCATAATCACTTAATGTAGATGTTTCATCCATAGTGACTCCACCTGTAGATAAATGAAAATCGACTGGATCCAATCCAAATAAATTAGCTACTGTCTCTTTTATTGCTCCTGCATTATTTCCGGTATTTACCAATAATTTCTGTTTTTTCTCTCCTGGACCGATTGTTGACATGAAAAATACAGAGATTTTTTTCCCTTCATGTACAGGAGTTGGAGTTTTAGAATCGGGTTCTTTATCAGAAATACTATCTGTGGTCTGGGATAAATCTTCTGAGTCATCACCTAAATCTTCGTCAAGATCTTCATCGATTTCCTCATCAAATTCATCATCAAACTCCTCATCAAATTCATCATCAAAATTCATTTTTAATCACCAAATTCTTAGATTACTAGACTTTAAGAAAGTAATGGAATTAATAATATATAAATTCATGAATAGTAAACATTTTAGAATCCGTTTTTATATAACATTAATATAAACATTAAAACTGTGAATAAATAATGAATGAAAATTCTATTCCTAAACATAAAATTCGAGAAAAAACTCCTGATACTGAACGAGAAGGAGTTCCAGATACAAATTTACTTAGGAAAATTAAAGAAGAGAGAAAAAAGTTAAATGAGGAAAAAGAGGAATGGGAGAAAATTTTAAAAAATGTTCAAAAATATGACGATAACATTAAAAACTTAGAGAAAAAAAGAAAAGAAAAAGAATTGGAACTTAGAAACCTAATCGACCAAAATGATAAATTAAAAAGGAATTTGGAAAAGATAAACAACGAGATAAGTCAAACCAATAATACCTTAGATATGAAAAACAGAGAATTAAGAGAAAAAGAAAAGGTAGAAGAGAGAATAAAAAAGATTAAAACCAAAATTCCGGGCATGGAAAGAAGAGAAAGTGCCCTAGAAAGAACAATTAATGATTTAGAAGATAAATTAATGGATTTAAGGAATGAAGTAAACGATTTAACAAGAAAAAGGGATAATCTCAAGAAAGAACTAAGTGATTTGAATAGAAATATTTCTGATGAAAAAAATAGGATAAAAGATGAGAAAAAGAAACTAGATGAGGAAAGAAAAAAAAATCGAATTAAAAAGACAGAACTTAAATCTCTATCTCGAGATGTGCAAAAAAAACGCGATAATTTAGAAAAAGAGCGAGATAAAACTAAGGAGGAACTAAAGTCAATGGAAAGGAAAAAATCAAATTATGATTCAAGAATCAAAGAACTCGAAACTAAGATTCCTAAATATGAAAATCAATATTACTCCAAACAAAATAAGATAAATGATTCAGAAGATAAAATTAAGCAACTAAATTCTGAGATAAAACGTTTAGAAAACAAAAAAGCAAAAACAGCATCAGAAATCAGAGATTCTGAAAGATCCTTAGCAAAAGAAAAGTCAAATATAAATACAGAAAAAAATGCTATAAAGAGAGAAAGAGAAAAACTTGAAAAGGATAAAGCCATTTTTTTAAAAGAGAAAAAGGAGTATGAAAAATCTCTGATAAGGTCAAAAATACCATCAAAAACCCAAATAAGGTCAAAAACTCCTTCAAGATATTAAATTACGTGTTAACATGGAGATTCTTATGAAAATCCCTCTTGGTATTGAAGGAGATTACATAGAAACCAAGAACAATCATCTTTTTTTTGATGTAAAAGGTTTGCATCATCCAAATGATCGAAAAATTTGTTTTTTAAGATTCATTCCTGATATAGAAGGAAATCGTGTTAGAAATGGGATAAGATATACTAAAATTTACGATCTTGAACATAGATACTCAATTCTTAATGAGAATTATCCTCAACATTTATTTTTCTCCAAAGAAATGGATTTGAACCTTCAATGTGTAAAGAATGAAGATATTGAGAAAATATATACACCAAGAGATTATTTTAAAATAGTATCTTCTAAAAAATATTTAACTAGAATTGAAAATCTATCAAAAAATTTATGTAAATTATTTATTGAATTTGGAGATATTCCTGAAAACCGGATTGGAATAACCGGTTCCTCAATGATAGATTTAAATACGAAAAAATCTGACATTGATATAATTCTTTATGGAACTCAAGCAAGCTTAAAATTTCAGGAGAAACTGCAAAATATCGTCAAAAAAAACAAGTATATCAGAAATTATAATTTGGATGATTATAAGAAACACTACGATTGGCGTGTAGGAGGCTCAGGTATACTATTTCAAGACTTTCTAAAAACTGAACAACGAAAACTTCATCAAGGAAAATATCAAGGTGTAGATTTTTTTATTCGATATATTAAAAGTCCGAAAGATTGGGAAGGAAACTATTATGATTATCAGTATAAAAATATGGGAAGAATATCTCTGATTGCAGAGATAATAGATTCAACAGATTCTATATTTACACCTTGCTCATATAAAATAAAATGCTCTAAGGTTTTGAAAAGTGATACAAACATTAAAAATCAGATGAAGAAAATAACTCAAATCAATTCCTATAGAGGACGTTTTTGTGAACAAGCAAAAGATGGAGAAAAGGTTCTAGTTGATGGAAAAATCGAAAAAGTAAATTATAAAGATTCAGAATTTTATCGAATACTATTAACTGATCAAACTCTCGATAAAATGATAATCATAGACTAAAAAAATAAAAAAATAATCAATCATTATCAGATCTATTGATGATCGAACGCTATAAGAAACATGTCGAGTTAGATCCCAATGACGCAGACGGTTGGATTAATTTAGGAGATGCCTATTACGACTCAAATAATATAGATGGCGCAATAGAATCATATAATAAAGCCATAAATTTAAATCCTTATTTTTCTGAGGTTTGGAATAATCTTGGACTAGGTTATTCAATGAAAGGGCAGTATGATAAAGCGATTGAGTGTTTTCAACGCGCTATTGAGATTGATCCTGAAGATGGAATTGCTTTTTTTAATATGGGTTTTGCTTATGAGGATAAAGGAGAATTTGATAAAGCAATAGAAAAATACATGAAAGCCCTAGAATATGAACCTAGTTATACAGATATATGGAACAGCATCGCTCTCATATATCGAGATTTAGAAAATTATGACAAAGCAATAGAATGCTATGAAAAAGCAATTAAGATTAACCCAGATGAACCATTATTGTACAATAATTTAGCGATCGTCTATTATGATAAAAAAAACTATGAAAAATCTATTTATTATTATCAAAAAGCATTAGAATTAGAGCCTGAAAATGCTGAATTTTGGTGTGACTTAGGAGATGTCGCATATGATCAATCGAACTATGCTTTAGCCATTGAATCATATCAACAAGCGATCAAGATTAACCCTCAGTACGTCGAAGCCTGGAACAATTTAGGTTTAGCTTATACTTTCAACGAACAATACAAGGAATCTGTAGAATGTTATGAAGAAGCAATTAATTTTGAACAGAATGATCCAGTATTATATGATAATATTGGTTTTAGCTATTACGCATTAGAGGATTTTGAAATGGCAATAAAGTTTTACCAAAAAGCCCTTGAAATTGATGCTGATAATATTACATCTTTGAAAAAATTAGGAAAAATATATTGTGATACATATAAAGAGTATGAGAAAGCTCTAGCCTATTTTAAGAGAGTAAATGAATTGGATCCATCAGACGATGACGTAAAAATCTTTATGATTGAATGTTATAAAAATTTAGAAAGTTAAGGATATTTATATACTTTAAATTAAACTTTATATGCTATTGTATTTTTAAAATTATATGGAATTCTTTAATGCTGATCTTCACATTCACTCTCCTCACTCTATTGCTGTCTCCAAATCATTAAATCTAGATACTATGATTGAGACAAGTCGAAAGAAAGGTCTAAATATCCTCGGAACCGGAGATATCTTACAACCTAATTGGTTTAAATACATGGAACAAAATTTAACTAAAAATGAAGATCGATCATTCTCTTACAAAAATACCTTTTTCATCTTACAGTCTGAAATAGAAGATGAAGAAAATATCCATCACGTTATTCTCTTTCCCGATTTTCAGAGTGTTCTTGAAGTCCAAAAATGCTTAGCTCCACATTCAAAAAATTTATACGGTGAATGGGGTGGCCGACCCCGAATAAATTTGTCTCCAGCAGAATTAGTTGATAAAATTGATAATTCAGGAGCAATTTTAGGACCAGCTCATGCCTTTACCCCATTTAAAGCTATCTTTAGACAAAATAAATATAAAACAATTCAAGAGTGTTACCAAGATTCTTGGAAAAAAGTTCTCTTTCTAGAATTGGGGTTATCTGCAAATACTGAATTAGCTGATCGCTTGAATTCATTAAATAGTATTACTTTCTTAAGTAATAGTGATGCACATTCAGAAGGATCCCGATCTTTAGGTAGAGAATTTAATAAATTTGAAATTGAATCTCCTTCCTTCGAAGAAATTCTCTTAGCACTCACGAGAAAAAATGATCGAAAAGTCGCATTAAATGTTGGATTGCACCCCAAACTAGGTAAATATTATAATATGTTTTGTAATAAATGCAGGAGAAGAATTCTTTTTTCAAAATCAACCAACAAAAATGATCTTTTTCTAAATAATTATAAAATTTCAGATGATTTCATAACCTATTCAGTTCAAGATCCACAAAAAACTAAAATTGAATATATTAGAAATGTATCTAATGAAAAAATAATCTGTCCAGCTTGTAAGGAAGAAATAAAAAAAAATTATAAGATCAAACTAGGCGTAAGCGAACGCATCGAACTAATTTCTACACAAGAAAAACCAATTCATCCCCCACATCGCCCTCCATATATTAACGCAATACCATTATTTGATATTCTTCGATCTATAAAAAAAATTAAAAGTTCATCAAGTATAACAATTATAAATCTTTATAATTCGCTAATTACAAAGTTTGGAACAGAATTTTCATTATTATTTGATGAACCGATAGAAAGTATTAAACAAGAAAATACTGATTTAGCGACGATTATAATAGCGATGAGAAAAAAAGAGATTGAGTACGCACCAGGAGGAGGGGGAACATATGGTCATATCAAACTTGAAATAGATTAAATATTAAATTCTAAAGTCAAATTCAATAAATCTCCACACTTACTACAAACCATCCAATCGAATATTTTTAACGTTACTACCATTAACTCTAAATCTTCACGAGAAAATTGATTTTTGAACTTTTTATTATATGTGCAAGTAGGACAACTAATAATAGCTCTGACTTTAATTAGGTTGTCACTCGACTCTGAAGTGATCGGTTGGCTGCCGCTTTCGTTATTGTATTTAATCTCCATGTTCGAAAAATCCTCTCAAAAAGATCATGAAAGTTCAATCTTATAAATTTAATTCTATGATCATTTTTCATAATATTCGAGCGAATAATGAGAAAACTCACGATTAAAATTAAAATTCATAACATAAATGTTAAGAAGATATTACAACCATATTACTTGCTTATATTATTCAGATATAATACTCATATTATAGATTGATTTATACTCATGGAATGCTGCTATATTGACAGAACAAAAATACGATTTAAGTGATATTGCGGAATCAAGGATTTCAGTTCGGTCTCGTTTTAATGATATTGCCAGGCAAAATCAAGCTTTAAACCGAGGTTCTAATTTAGATAATGATGAGTACTTATCGAAGTTGCTTAAAGTAATAAAAATATCATCCCTAGTAGTTGGAGTGGGGGGAGCAGGCAATAATACGGTTTCACGAATGAGTGACGTCGGTATCTCTGACATTCAGACTTTAAATATTAATACTGATGCTCATGATTTGTATTACTCGAATGCGAAACAAAAATTATTAATTGGGAAAGATAAGTGTAATGGATTGGGCTCAGGAAATGATCCTAGTATTGGAACTGATGCAGCAGAGGAAGATGTCGATAGATTATCTGAAGTGCTAAATACCGATGTTGTTTTCATAACATTTGGTCTAGGAGGAGGCACAGGTACCGGAGCAGCTCCAATAATCGCGAGAGAGGCAAAAAAAAATAATGCAATAGTTGTCGCATTTTGCTCAATTCCGTTTTCCTCAGAAGGCAAAGAAAGACTCACTAGAGCAAAAACAGGATTAGCTAACCTATTGAAAAACGTAGATACTCTGATTCCTATACCTAATGATAATCTTTTAAGATTTAATCAAAAACTTCCTATTCTTACAGGTTTTAAAATAATGGATGAAGTGTTGATTAGGTGTATGCGCGAGATTCTTAGCTTAATTAATAATTGTGGCTTGATAAATATTGATTATGCAGATGTTAAAAAAGTTCTTGAAAAACAAGGGAATATACCTTCTGGATTGATAGGAATTACCGAATCTTTAGGAGAAGAAATAGATTTGATACAAAAAGCGAAATTAGCTTTGAATAATCCTTTATTGGAAACAGATCCCAGGAAAGTTGATAATTGTATTGTTTCCGTATCTGGGAATCATCAATTAGCTTTATCAAAAATTGATAAAATAATTTCGGCAATTTCAAGCGAAATCCCTGAAAAAGCATCTCTTAAATTTGGTACTTCATTGAACCCAACACTTGGATCAAAAATTAGGATTATGGCGTTAGGTCGAGGACCAATTTCACCATATGTTCAAGCTGCAGCTGATAATTCTGAATTTCCCCAATCTAATTTAAACCATCTATAAAATAAATTTGGAATTTAACTCTACTTGCTGAGACGTTTTACTTCCTCATTTTTCATACTTTCTAAAATCTTGTATGATTATTTTATCCGTGGCATTCATATTATCATTTTCTTAGTCCAATCAAAGTTTCAAAATCTCTTTTTATTCTATGATTTTAAACTAGAAATACATCGAAACTGAATTAATATATACCGAATGAAATTTATAGGGTGAAATAAATGAACGTAAACCAAAGTGAAATAGAGAAAGTAGTTAAAAAAAATCATATTGCACTTGAAAAACCTCCATCAAAAAGTTTTTTAAAAACAGATAATAACGTAGTCGAGCTTATTAAAGAACTCGACCGTATACTTAATAAAATCGAAGATTTAAACTACGCTAGCCCGGGATTAGAAATTATTTATGAAACAATATATAATTTGAATAATTTCATTCTTGAAATGAAGCAACTGGAATATGATAAAGATTATTTTAATCGAAGATATATGGGTATGCCTCCCTGGGAGGATAGTGAACCCAGGTCATTCGTTAAAAAATTATTTGAATCAGGTTTGAGTGGCAAGATTCTTGACATCGGATGTGGAACCGGTGCAAATGTAATTTACTTAACAGAACAAGGATTAGATATAACCGGTATTGATTTCTCTGAAATGGCTATCATGAAAGCAAGAGATTATGCTAAAAGACTTGGAATTGAAGCTACATTTTTCGTGAGAGATTTCTTTAATTTGCCTAAAGATGAACAGAAATATGATACCATTATAGATTGCGGTCTTTATCACTCTCTTACTTATAATGATAAGGGAAGGTATGCTGAAGTAATTGAAAGCTTGTTAAATCCAGGAGGAACTCTTAATATGTTTTGTACCAATGAAAATTTTGGATCTGGACCGAAAATAGTTCCAAAAGAAGAGATTGAAAACAGATTCAAAAATTCCTTTACTATAAATTCAATTAACAAGATCAGGTTAAAGGGTGCGATAGGCAATATGAAAGGATGGTTAGTATCAATAACATATCCATAATTTTTTTTTTAAGATTAACATCTTTTATCATAAATCATATATATTCACTTATAATAAATTGAGTTGATTACAAATGTCAAGAAAAATGCCCGAAAAAGAAATAACATCAGAAATCCGCAATTTTTTAGAGAAAAGGAAAATTATTGTTTTATGTACATGTTCAAACAACATACCTCGGGCCACTCCAATGGATTTTTACATGGATAAATCTCAAGATAATTTTAATATTTATGTGGCTCCTGCTCCGGGAAGGAAGGTAAAAAATATCAAGGAAAACCCAATTGTAAGCATTGGAATTTATACACCCATGGATACCGGTAAAATCCAAGGGATGCAAATTACTGCATCAGGTAAAGAAAGATTGATTTTTTTGAGAGAAGGGGATGCTGATTTTGAAAAAGCTCAAAAATTAGTCAGAGGAAAAAGAAATCTAATCCTAAAAATTATTCCAGAAAAAATTGAACTCCTTGATTATGACTTCATAAAAAAGGGGTACTCACGCCTTCAATATTTAGAATTTTAGTAATTTTAAAACTATATTTAGAAAATGATGCAAACAAAGATAACGTTATATTTTTATAATCTTTTTACTTTATTTTAAGTATAATTACGGATGTGGACGTTATGAATGAAAAATCTCAATTTTTAGTTTTAACATCAATTTTCATAGAGATCATATCCGAGATTATTATTAGATAAAATTCTTTTCTTTATGAAACGAATTTCGAAAGAAATCGTCCACATCCTGTTTCATAAATTAAAGACAGACCTTTTAGTATTTATAAGATAATAATTCAACAGAGTAAAATAACAAAATGTGATAGATTATATGTCATATATTGAAAAAGAAGAAGAAATAATCCAGTTTTGGAAAGAGAATAGGATATTCGAAAAGAGTGTCAAGTATAGATCAATAAAAAAGCCTTATGTATTTTATGATGGACCCCCATTTGCCACGGGGTTACCCCATTACGGACACATATTAAGTTTCGTAACAAAAGATGTATTTCCGAGATACTGGACAATGAAAAATTATCGCTGCGAAAGAAAATGGGGATGGGATTGTCATGGACTTCCTATAGAAAGTATTTGCGAACGAGAATTAAAAATAAATCAAAAGAATGAAATATGCGAGATGGGATTGAGTAAATTTAACGAATTTTGCAGGTCTAAAGTTCTTTGGTACACAAACGAATGGAAAACTATGGTTGAAAGGATGGGTAAATGGATTGAATTTGATAGTGCTTACAAAACAATGGATAACTCCTATATGGAAACAGTTTGGTTTATATTTAAGAAAATCTACGATGAAGGATATGTGTATAAAGGTAAAAAAGTTCTTCTTTATTGTCCAAGATGCGAGACACCCCTCTCAAATTCTGAGATCTCCATGGATAACAGCTATAAAGAAATTACAGAAAAATCTATTATAGCAAAATTCAAATTAAAGGATAAATCAAATACATTTTTACTTGCTTGGAGTACTACGCCATGGACATTAATTGGAAATGTCGCTTTAGCAATAAATAGTAAACTTAGCTATGTTAAAATCAAGGTTGATAAGGAATTTTTGATTTTAGCCAAGTCTAGATTGGATATAATAAACGAGAATTACAAAATTGTTGATGAATTTAAAGGAGCGGAATTGGTAAATAAACTATATGAACCATTATACCAAGTTTCTGCTGAAACTGAGAAATTAGGACATTTTATCATTGATGGTGGTGAAAATGTCTTATCAGAAGAAGGTACGGGAATAGTACATATGGCTATTTATGGAGAATTTGATTACGAAATGATCAACAAATATGATATGCCGATAATTCAACACATTGATGAACAAGGAAAATTAGCAGATGGTCCAAAAAATTGGAAGGGATTATGGTTTAAGGATGTTGATAAAGAAGTTTTAAAAGATTTAGATTCTCGAAACCTATCATATTTAACAGAGGACTACAAACACTCATATCCCTTTTGCTATAGGTGTGATACACCTCTAATATATAATGCCCTTGATGCTTGGTTCATTAACATCCAGAAAGTAAAATCTACACTTCTAAAAACAAACAAGCAAATCAAATGGTATCCTAAAGAAATTTCTAAAAGGTATCAATATATATTAGAAAGTGCTCCGGATTGGTGTATTTCGAGAAACCGATTTTGGGCTACTGCCCTGCCAATTTGGGAATGTGTGCAATGTCATGCAATTAAAGTGGTAGGATCTGTGAAAGAACTACAAGACCTCGCTATCGAATCGGTTCCTGATAATCTAGATCTACATAGACACGTCGTAGATGATTTGCATTTGGAATGTTTTGAATGCGGAAGCATAATGAACCGAATTCCTGAAGTGTTTGACTGTTGGTTCGAATCGGGATCAATGCCCTATGCTGCAAAACATTATCCTTTTGAGAACGTAGACTGGTTCAAGCACAATTTTCCAAGCGATTTTGTGTCTGAATACATTGGACAAGTAAGGGCTTGGTTCTACTACATGCACGTTATCTCAATTCTGATGTTTGGAGAAATTCCGTTTAAAAATATTGTCGTAAATGGGAATATACTCGCCGAAGATGGAACTAAAATGTCAAAATCAAAAATTAATTTCCCTGATCCATCTCTTATAGTTGGAATATACGGCGCTGACGCGCTAAGAATTTACCTTTTAGCGTCTCAATTAATGCGAGCAAAAGATCTAAATTTTAAAGAAGACAATGTTAAACAGATCTATCGAAGATTTAATTTGTTGTTATTCAATGTTCTTAAGTTCTATTCTTTATTTGAAATCAACAATTTATCAATAAATAACTTCAAATCAGAAAATATTTTAGATAAATGGATTATAAACTTAGTGAATAATCTTACGCGGGATGTGACTCAACGATTAGATGATTACGACACAGCAGAGGCAAGCAAATTCATCATTAATTTTGTCGAAGATTTGTCAACGTGGTACGTCAAAAATAGTAGAAATAGGTTTAAAAGCGATATATTAAAAGAACAATTAGAAGCTATGAATACTTTGACGTATGTACTTCACAACTTATCAAAAATCTTAGCTCCATTCACCCCATTTATGGCTGAAATGATATATCAGAAATTGAGAGAAAGAAAACTCGTAAAATGCAAATCGGTCCATTTAGATTTTTGGCCAGTCTTTGATCAAAGTTTATCCATTCCAAATCTTGGTGATAAAATGAATTTAACTAAGGAAATAGTGCAAAAATCTTTAGAATTAAGGGAAAAGGCCAATATACCGCTACGACAAGCATTAAAAAAGATAACATTAAAAGGTGTAAGTTTAGAAGGCGAATTTGGGGAAATAGTTGCGAAAGCATTAAATGTGAAAGAAGTCGTAATTAAAAATGAAAGTGTCCTTAAATTTACGATAGATTTGGATACAGAAATCACGAAGGAACTGAAACTTGAAGGGATAGCTCGAACCCTAATAAGAAATATTAATAATTATAGGAAAAAAATGAAGCTATCGACAATTAACAGAATAAATTTGTATTTAAATACCGAAAACGATGAAATTTTAGAAGCAATATCTAAATACCAAAACGAAATCAAAAAAATGGTACAAGCAGATGCAATTTTTAAAAAAATTGATAATAAAAACAACATCAAGACGTTTAAAATAAACCAAATCGAAATTTCAACTTATCTCGAGAAAACTTAATAAAAAATATTTATTTTAAATTTAAGAAGTAATCTTACAGAATAAAAAAGAAAGATAATTGATTTTTGCTTTTTATATTTTTTAATTTTAGATTTACTTTGCAAACATCATTTTTATTGCTTCATCAGCTTCCATGAGCAGCTCAATTTTAAATGTATATCCTTTTATCAAAGCATAATAACTAAATCTTTTAGATAGTGCAGCTAACGCTCCTACAATTTTATCATCAGGACATTCGTATACCGCATAAGTTTTATGCTTATCATCAGTTATTTGTGCTGCCCAATGTTCTACTTTCTTTAAATAATCGGGATAAGCTGGTTTACCTGAAGCCATGTAATGCTTTATTATTTCCTGTAATTTATAAGGAGGGTATTTAGCTATCATCATTATCTTAACCATATAATTTTCACCTTTGATTATTTTTTTTTAATTTTGGATTAAAAATAGCGAGAATTAAGAAGAGATTTTTAAATAAAAACTTTTACAATTTAGTAAAAAATAATTTAAAAATAAATAACACCCCCTTTCAAATTTGAATTGCTTATTTTAGAAGAAAAGATTTTAGGAAATCATTAATTCTAATAATTAAAAATCAGATGACCACCAACCCAAAGCGATTGATCAATATGTTATCCGAAGAAGATAGAACTCAATTAAAAAGTGCTAATAGTGATAAAGAGCTCAAAAAAATATTTAAGTTAATTGCATCAAATTATCCTGATGAATATTTTCCAACTCAGGAACTGAAAAATTTAGGTTACACTAGAAAGAAATGTAAATGTTGTGGCGTTTTTTTCTGGACAGTCATTAAGGAAAGGAAAATATGTGGAGATCCTGTTTGTTCTGGGGGGTTTCAAATTACTACTAATAATCCTGTGAAAGTAAAGCTCTCCTATATTGGAGTATGGAAAAAAATTGTCGAGATACTAGAACCTCGGGGATATACCCCTATCAAAAGGTACCCTTGCGTAGCAAGATGGAATCCTACTTCAGAATTCACTATAGCTTCAATCTCTGCTTTTCAACCTTATGTTATTACCGGTGAAGTTGAGCCACCTGCAAAAAAATTAATAATACCTCAATTTTGCTTACGATTTAATGATATTGAGAATGTAGGGTTAACCGGTTCACATAATACTGGTTTTGTAATGATTGGTCAACATTTTTTCGGGACCCCCCAAGAATGGAATCAAGGACAACTTTTTCAAGATATCCATGCTTTTATCCACGAAGGTGTAGGTTTACCGAAAGAAGAAATCACGATTCATGAAGACAGTTGGGCTGGAGGAGGATCCTTTGGGTGTAGTCTTGAGTTTTTTAGTCGAGGAGTCGAATTATTCAATCAAGTGTATACTATGTTTGAGCAAACTCCAGATGGACCTAGAGAGCTAAGTTTAAAAGTTTTAGATATGGGGTTAGGTCAAGAGCGTGTGGCATGGTTTTCCCAAGGAACCCCCAACATGTACGAAGCGACATTTCCATACGTAATCTCTAAATTAAAAGATATAACCAAAGTCAAAACCCATTTTAAGTTATACGACGATTTTTCACGTTATTCGGCTTATTTAAACATCGATGAAGTAGAAGATATGGATGCTGCATGGGAGAAAGTTGGAAATGAACTTAATGTAGACGTAGTTGAGTTGAAAGAAAAAATTTTACCAATGACGGCGATATATTCTATAGCTGATCATGCGAGGAGTTTATTGTTTGCAATAAACGATGGTAAACTCCCTTCAAACGTGGGAGGTGGATATAATCTTAGAGTAATTTTTAGAAGAGCCATAACCTTTATCGATAAATTTAATTGGGATATAAATATTGCTGATGTTTGTGAGTGGCACGCGGAAGAATTAAAGGCATTATTTCCCGAAGTTTCTGAGCATTTGGATGAAATTAGAGAAATTCTAAATGTAGAAAAAGAAAAATATTATAAAACAAAAAAGAAAGCTACCAAAATTTTAGAAAAATTACTTTCTGAAGGAGATATCTCAACAGAGTCTTTAATCGAAATATACGATTCGAGAGGAATTAATCCTGAAATGGTCAAAGAAACTGCGAAAAAGTTTAGTCGCAACATAAAAATCCCCGATAATTTTTATAGTTTGGTGGTAGAAAGGCACGAAAAACAAGAACAAATTCAAGCTACGGATAAAGAATTTGAGTTAGATCTCAAGGGGATTCCAGAAACTAAGTCTCTTTACTATTATGATTATAAAAACACTTCAAACAAAGCAAAAGTCTTGAAAATTATTGATAACATGGTAATTCTGGATCAATCAGTCGCTTACCCCACTTCAGGAGGTCAGTTACATGATGTTGGGACTATAAACGGTCAAAAATTTGATAATGTGTTTAAGCAAGGTAGTAATATCATTCATGTCTTATTTAAAAAACCTAAATTTAAAGAAGGAGATACTGTTAAAATAGAGGTAGATAAAGAATGGAGGAAACAATTATCACAACACCATACAGCAACTCATATAGTTAATGCGGCTGCCCGTCATATTTTAGGAGATCATGTTAATCAAGCAGGTGCGAAAAAAACATTTGAGAGATCTCATTTAGATATAACCCACTATGATAATGTCCCCTATGACAAATTAAAGGAAATAGAGAAAGAAGCCAATGAAATAGTGAACCAAGCAATTGATCTTAATCTTTCTTTCATGCCTCGTTCAAATGCGGAACAAAAATATGGGATGACAATCTACCAAGGGGGAGCGGTACCTGGTAAAAAAATAAGAATAGTAGAAATTCCAGGAGTCGATGTTGAAGCTTGCGGTGGTACTCATTTGAATAATACATCAGAAACAGGAAGAATTAAAATTCTTAAATCCCAAAAAATTCAAGATGGAGTGGTTAGATTAACTTTCACAGCCGGTAAAGCAACAAATGAACTTGAAGAACAACAAGAAACAATCTTGTACAAATTAGAAGATTTACTTGGCGTGCAATCTACTCAATTACTATCGAGAATTCAAGAGTTATTGGATAAATGGAAAAAAGTTAATAAATCTCTTAAAAATGGTGAATACAATATGGAAGATACCATCTTGAATTCTAAAGAGAACTATGAAGGGGATCTCATAACTCGTATATCTGAAGTTTTAAAAACAAAAAATGAATTAATTTTCCAAAAAGTAGAAAAATTATACAATGAATGGAAAGAATCCGTAAATAAGTTAAACGAAATTACTTCGCTTCTAAATAAATCGTCAATTGATAATTTATTAACAAATGCTATTGAATTTAAGAATTATAGAGTAATTTTTCATTCAATAGAAAACTTGTCTCAAAAAGATCTAAAAAATCTTAGTGCGAAAATAGTAAACAAAGAAGATGATTTGATAACTTTTTTAATTGACAAAACAGATGAAGGGATTACATTAAT
>Ga0307419_10000172_pt1 | contig 29211 bp, 36 predicted proteins | sample SalMarWE160230MG_2_FD_202512 | JGI IMG/M metagenome (GOLD analysis project Ga0307419, IMG submission 202512) | Salt marsh sediment microbial communities from the Plum Island Ecosystem LTER, Massachusetts, United States - WE1602-30 | ecosystem: Environmental > Aquatic > Marine > Intertidal zone... | reverse complement strand
TCTTCTCTTCCTCTGGGGCGTTTTCCTCTGCCATGAGTTATATTTGAATGATATACTTAAAACTAATTATCAGCTTACAGACGCCAGCGGCTTGTTTATATCGGGTCAGTCGCAAGCCGAGGAGCAACCCGTAAAATCTAGAAAGGATGTTTTTTTGGTTGAGTCTTGTCTCTTCTATTATATTGTGACAAGAGATCAGCGTCTCACATCACAAAGGACGCTTAGACGTCTCTGCGACAACATCATTGGAGACGCAGACATCTCTTCATCTTTGTCTTTGTTGTTGAAGAGATGAAGACTTTTTGTAACCGATTGGGATTCGTTCCTTTTACCTGCCTTGTGGCTACCTGGCGAAGAGGGTTAACCGTAAAAAGGTCATGCTCAACAATTAATAATTTCGCTCACAATACTTCTACAAAGGGTGCGAGGAATAATGGATTACGTGGTGAAGCTGGAGGGAGTGAAGAGAGGAACACCAGGGGTGGGGACAAAGGCAGAGATAGTTGGCGAACTCTACAATTCCGGCATGGCTGTCCCCAACGGGTTCGTCATGACTTCAGAGGCCTTCACCAAGTTCCTGAAGGCCAACAGGATAGGCCACAAGATAGGGGAAGCTCTCCAGGGCATAAACTTCTCTGATTACCAGTCCCTCAAGGAGGGTTCTGTTGAGATTCAGAGCATGATAACCAACGGGACCATGCCGGATTACATAGAACATGCGGTGAAGGAGGAGTATGAGGAGCTCTCGATAGGCAGGGAGGCAAAGGAAGTCGGGGGGATTGCCCTCGACCTGATAAAGGCAGGAAGGGGGCAGAGTTTCGTGGCCGTAAGGTCTTCCCCCCTGTCGGACATTCCCCATGCGGCCTTCAGCGGGCAGATGAAATACCTGACGAACGTCCAGGGCTATGCCAGCATATGCAATGCAATGAAGGAATGCTGGGCATCATTGTTTACTCCCAGGGCACTTCTTTACAGGAAGGCAAGAAGGATTGAGGGCTTCCCGATGATGGGGGTGATTGTCCAGAAGATGGTTGAGTCGGAAAAGTCCGGGTGGCTCTTCACCAACCAGCCCGAGACAGGGGATTCCTCAAGGATGGTGATTGAATCCACGTTCGGTCTCGGGGAAGCCATATCCTCAGGGACTGTAACCCCAGACGAGTTCATCCTGGAGAAGGACAGCGGAGGGATAATCTCCAGCAGGGTGAGGAAGAAGAACTGGATGATAAAGAGGGATGCGATGTCAGGGAAGAGCATCAGGGAGACCGTTCCCAGGGAGAGAACGGAGAGGCCTTCCCTGGATGAGGAGGATATAAAGAAGTTATGGAACGCCGGAATGAAGCTCGAGAGGCATTTCAGCGGCCACGCCCAGGAGGTTGAGTGGTCAATGGAGAGGGGAAGGGTGATGATCCTGCAGAGCACCCCCTCGCCGGGATACGGACAGGCAAAGGAAGCCGAAATCCCGGAGAGCGGGAAGCTGGTTTCTGGCACCGCAGCCTTCCACGGGAGCGCCAGGGGCAACGCGAGGGTAATAATGAGCATGAGCGAGCTCCATGATTTCTCCAGGGGAGAGATAATAGTCACCAGGATGACGGATTCTGAGATGGCACGGTTCATAAGGGACGCCGGTGGCGTGATAACAGATGAGGGGGGAAGGGTTTGCCACGCGGCAAGGTTCTGCAGGGAGGTTGGTATACCCTGCATCGTGGGGTGCGGGAACGCTACCTCATCCATAGAGGACCGGTCAGAGGTGATTCTGGACACCAGCGGAGGGAATGTTTATGAGGTTCCTGCCCTGGTTCCGGAGCCTGTCCAGTCCTCTGTTGTTCAGGTCCCGCAGATGCCTCCTGCTCCTCCTCAGGGACAGATGCCTTTTTCAGGAGTTCAGATGGAGGGAAGGGGCGTTACTGCAACAGGCATAAAGGCAATCATGTCGTTTCCTGAGAGGGTCAATGAGGCGGTCGGGAAGTGCGACGGTGTCGGAATCGTGAAACCCGAATACATGATTGCTGACAGGGGAAAGCATTCCATATGGCTGTCAAAGAACGACCCGGAAGAACTGATCAACATACTCGTTGACGGGCTGAGAACGATAGCGAGGTCCTTCTATCCCAAGCCGGTCTGGTATAGGGCGATAGACATAAGGACAGACGAATTCAGGGACCTGGACGGGGGGGAGGATGAGCCCACTGAGAACAATCCTTTGCTGGGGTGGCACGGGATAAGGAGGAGCCTTGAAGAGCAGGATATACTGAGATGCGAGGTAGAGGCCCTGGTAAGGCTAAGGAAGGAGGGGCTTGACAACATAATGATAGCAATACCCTTCGTGAGCAGGGCAGAGGAGATAAGGAGGGTGAGAGAGGGAATCAAGGGGCTTCCGATAAGGATTGGGATAATGATAGAGACCCCGGCGGCTGCACTGGACATAGAGAACCTGTGCAGGGAGGGTATATCCTTCGTGTGCATAGGGATTGACGAGCTGATGCAATTATCAGTGGGTGCTGACAAGGACAACCCAAGGACGTCCAGGATATTCAGCGAGATGAACCCGGGCGTGATGAGCCTCGTCAGCCACGTGGTTTCGGTGTGCAGGAAGAACAACGTGGAGACCTCTGCCTACGGCAGCATAGAGAACAACCACCCCCTTATCGAGAGGCTCGTTGGCATGGGCATAAATTCCATAACGTCAGAGCCGGATTACCTGGATTCCCTGAAGGACGTGATATCCCGCTCAGAGAGGAAGCTGCTCCTTGACAGGGTGAGGGACCAAAGCTTTTATCCCCCTCCTATATAAATATTATATATAGGTCAGAGGTCGGTGTCAAATGGCAGAGAGGCTTAGGAAGGTAAGGATGATAACCTTCAAGATAATGTTCGACAGGGTCAGAAACTATATATCTATAATACAGTTCGCCATGATCGGATACCTTTTTATAATAGGGACGGACTTCAACCTAATCAGCACGCTGTTCATTGTTGCGGTGGCCAGCGCAATCCTCGCGGTGGTTGACTTCAGGTGGATATACCCCGCGGAGATGGAAAGGGCAACGGAAAAGAATCCGGTCTTCATGGAACTGAGGGCAAACCAGAGGGAAGTCCTCTCTGAAGTGAAGGAACTTAGAAAGGAACTCAGGAAAAGGAAGGGATAGTCTCCCGGGTTCTGGTTTCTGGCTTTACTGGGATATAGTGACAAAAAAGCAAAGGTATTTAAAGTTTATCACTCATTTACTATAAGTCAGTTACAAAAACAACGTTGAAATAATGGTGTGATAGGATGGGTAAGATGAAACTGATGACATTCATGGTTTCGTTAATCTTCGTTATATCTTTAGCCGCAGGGATGGCAGGCGCGGTCACGGTGACGTGTTCTTCATCATCAAGCTGTTACACAGGCACTTGCGGATGCTGCGATTGTCCCTGCTGCCCATGCCCGTGCACCAACCCGCCTGAGATTAATGTTGAGATAACGCCCGACCCTGCCTACCCGGACGACAGCCTGACCTGCACGGCAGAGGTCAGCGACGTGGACGGTGATCTGGACCACGTTGATTACGAGTGGTTCGTTGAGGGAATCCTTGTGAGGACGCAGACCAAGAGCGTTTCCGGATATTCTGACATTGAGACAGACGTCCTTTCAAGCTCATTCACAGAAGAGGGCGACACCGTGGTTTGCGTAGGAACGGTCTATGATTCCGAGGCGCAGGATGACACTGACGAGGACGAGATTTACATAGACACCCCGTTCTGCAACAAGCCGCCGGAGATTCTCCAGATAGAGATAACCCCCAAGACGCCGGATACGAATGACAATCTAGATTGTGACGTGGAAGTTTATGATTTTGACGGCAACCTCGACCACGTCCTGTTCAAGTGGCATGTTGGCTCTGTGATAGTGAGGACGGTTTCTGTGGACGTTTCGGGAACGCTTGATTACGCTGCTGACCAGCTCTCCAGCTCGTGGACAGATGCAGGAGATAATGTGATATGCGAGGCAATAGTTTATGATGAAATGTTAGAGTATGATTCTGACACGGATGACAGCTACATAGGCGATGGAGAGAACTTCCCCCCTGAGGTTGATTACCTGGAAATAACTCCAAGCGAGCCTGAGACAGAGGATGACATAACCTGCGATGCAGACGTATCTGACACTGACGGAGACCTGTTTGACCTGACCTTCAGGTGGTACGTGAACGGAGGGCTCGTCAGGACGCAGGTGAAGAGCGTTTCAGGCTATTCAGACGGAGGGACGGATGTCCTTCCGCACACCTTCACTGACTACGAGGACCTGGTGAAGTGTGACGTAACTGTCAGGGACTCCGAGTCAATGAGTGATTCTGACTACTCAACAGTCAGCGTTGCTCCGGCCCCACAACCGGGCAACGACCCCCCAATCGTAACTTCTGTGGACATCACACCCTCCAATCCCGAGGCGACGGATGATCTTCAGTGTGACGCCGTTCTCGAGGATATAGACGGCAACCTGGACCACGTGATAATCAAGTGGCGCGTGGAGGGAGCGATAGTGAGGACAGTGACGAAGGGGGTTTCTGGCTACAGCGACAGCGAGAGTGATACACTGAGCTTCACTTTCACCAGCTATGAGGATACGGTGATATGCGAGGTAATAGTTTATGACGATGAGGGCGAGTATGACTCTGACACGAATTACGTGACTATAGAGGCATGCGAGGGAGACCCGCCCCCGGTGATTGATTCCATATACGTGACCCCATCCAACCCGGACGTGACGGACATCCTTGCGTGCCACGTTGACGTTTCAGACCTGGACGGGGACCTGGGAACCCTCCACTACACGTGGAAGGTGAACGGCATAACGGTGAGGATGCAGAGCTATTCTGTTTATGGTTTCAGCGACAGCAGGACAGACCTTCTTTCAGCGTCTTACACGGAATATGGCGACCACGTCATATGCGAGGCAGAGGTGGTTGACCTTACCTATGCGACTGACTGGGACCAGGACGACGTCACTGTGAACGGGGGGGTGGTCCTTAACCCGCCTTCTGTTGACACCATCGCAATCATACCAACCAGCCCCGATACGGATGATGACATAACCTGTGACGTGGACGTCTCGGACAACGACGGCAACCTCGAGTATGTGGACTTCAAATGGTATGTCAACGGCCTCCTGAAGAGAAGCGTCACGAAATCCGTCTCAGGCTATTCTGATACAGAGACTGACGTCCTCCAGGACATGTACACCAATTACGGGAACGTCGTGAAGTGCGATGTGACCGTGCATGACACCACAAGCCTTTCAGACCATGATTACAACCAGGTAACCGTCCAGAGCACCTACCAGGGAAACCCACCAAACATAGCTGAGCTTCCTGACAGGTGGACAGAGGTTTCGGAGGGGATAGAGCAGATAGACCTCTGGGCATACACGAGCGATGCAGAGGACCCCGACTCAAGCCTGGACTTTTCAATAGAGGGGAAGACGCATGACGAGGTGATTGACTGCTACGTAGCATCCAACAGGTACCTGAGGTGTTACGATGCAGAGGATGGAGGCTATTCTGACGTGACCGTGAAGGTCGAGGATACCCAGCATCTCTGGGACACGGACGTCCTGAGGGTATGGGTAGACGAATATTGCGGAGGGTCATGCGACAGGGACCCTGTCATAGAATCAATAGGATTCAGTCCCGAGAACCCTGACGAGGATGATGACATAAGGTGCGAGGTGGAGGTATCTGACCCTGACGGTGACCTTGACTACCTGGAGTTCAGGTGGTTCGTGGAGGGGGACCTCGAGAGGACCAGGACAAAAGAGGTTTCCGGATATAATGACGATGATTATGACGTGCTCCAGGCATCCTACTTCGGTGACGGCGACGAGGTGAAGTGCTACGTTGAGGTGTTCGACGGGGAAGGCAATGATGACTCTGACTATGGACGGCTCTGGGTAGGTGAGGACGGAGGGGACGATGACTGCAACATAGACCTCTTTGACCTTGACGTTGATGACGATGAGATAACATTCAAGATAAAGAACAAGGGGGCGCAGGACGAGGACGTGACCTACAGGATATACATCGATGATGATAAGGAATACCAGAGGACGGTCCAGGTAGATGAGGGCGACACGAGGACCTTCTATTACGATGATTATGATTTCGATGACGATGACCATGAGTATGAGATAGAGGTCCGCGCAGAGGCGGACTGCGGAGACACGGAGACCGAGAGGATATGGTACCAGAGAGGAGAGGGATACTCAGGAAGCTGCGGCGTCCAGATAAGGAACCTCGACTACACTCAGAGTATTGGCGTAGGCGGATATGCCTCTGTTGAGGCCCAGGTCAAGAACACCGGAAGCGTGAAGAGATACATGACCATGAGAATCTACCTTGACGGTGTCCAGACAGGGATGACCTCGTTCTGGCTTGATGAGGGCTCAAGCGTCGTGAAGAGCATAAGCTTCCGCCCGTCCGTTAGCGGGACCAAGACCCTCAAGGTAACGGTGGACGCGACCTGCGGCGCCAGTGACACGGTCTACGGGACGATGTACATAGGAACGTCACCGGGCCCTTCTCCCGGAGCGTGCAACTACAACGGCGTTTGCGAATACGGCGAGAGCTGGAACAACTGTCCTTATGACTGCTCGCAGCCAGTCATTGATGACCAGGGACCGACATGGGTGGACATAAGGCCTTCGTCCCTTGATGTAAACCAGTACAAGTCAAAGATAATCACCATAGACATAGATTCGTTCGTTTCCCAGGAGTTCCAGATAACAGTCAGCGGCCTGCCAGAAGACTGGACAGATTACAAGCCTGCCGTTTGGGTTGACGGGCAGAAGAATGCATACGTGTTCGTTTCGCCCAGGCAGGGAGGCCACTACCAGTTCATGGTGAGCGTGAGGTCGGTGACAGAGGGGATAACGTATAACAAGCAGGTTGACATGTTCGTTGCCGCTCCCGGAGAGAGCGGGACCATGGATGGGTTTACGGGAATGATCACGGGAACGCTTTCCAATGCATGGACCGTCCTGATAATCGTGATAGTCCTCTCAGGCGTGGTGGTGTATTTCGCCAGCAGGAGGCTCAAGCACCAGCATGAGGTGAGGATGATATCGTTCCCTAGGAAAAGCAACCTTTGAGCCAAGGAAACGCTTAAATGCTTTTCCCTGATGTGTTTAAAAAATTTAACAGTGAAATATATGAACATGGATAAAAGGTTTTGGGTAGTGATGCTCATTCTTTCAGTTGTTCTAATTCCGCCGGCTTCTGCATCCAATGGTGTAGGGCTGTCCGTCAATACCCTGCAGCACCCTCCTGATTACATCTCCACATGCCCGGACAGGGTCCTGAGCGAGATAGAGGTCATCGTCACCAACACAGGCTCAGAGACCGATGGCGTGACGCTGACGCTTGACTGGCCAGAAGACCTGGGGTTCATAAAGCCATACGTCATGCTCGCTTCAGGGGAATCAAAGAGTGTTGACCCATTCTGGATAACCGTTCCTTTCAACCTCGAGCCAGGGACCTATTACGCGACCATAACCGCGGAGTCCGGGATGTCGGGCAAGAGCGTGTCAGAGACCATAACCATAGAGGTCATGGACTGCCACGGAGTGGAGCTTAACGTCCTTGATGATTACAGGAAAACCTGCTCGGAAACGGCTGAGCCGGCAAACTACGAGTTCACCCTGAGGAACACGGGAACATGGCAGGAAACCATTGGCCTTTCTGCCTCGGTGAGCTGGATTGAGTTCTCAGAGAGCGTTGTCACGCTGGGCGCTGGTGAGAGCAGGATAATAGCAGCTTCCCTAAACCCTCCAAAGGGAACGGGATACACAGAGGTCGTAGTGACGGCTAGGTCAAGGGACTCATACGCGCAGGATTCGGGCATCCTCAAGGTGGACCCCAAGGACTGCTACAATGCGAAGGTTGAGATGCAGCCGATAGAGGATGACATATGCATCGGGGAGTATGCGGAATTCAACGTGATAATCACCAACACAGGGACAGAGGACGACACCTTATCTGTGTCAACCTCTGCTGACTGGGTCGTTTCCGGACAGGAGACCATGGAGGTTCCGGCCGGGGAGAGCAGAACAGTGGAGATTCTGGCAGCACCGGACATCACCGGTGTCTCGACTTTCAGCGTCACGGTGAGGTCGCTTGCAGACGACGGCTTTGTCAGGACCGTAACAGGCGCTGTCAACTCAGATGACTGCAAGGGCGTTGCAGTGATAGCATACCCCTCGGAGACAGAGGCATGCAGGGGCGAGGATGCTGTCTTCACAGTTACCATAAAGAATACCGGCGCGCTGGAGAACACCTTCCAGCTTTCTGTTGATATAGGGGAGTTCGAGAGCAATGCCATAACCCTTCCAGGAGGGGCATCGGCTGACATAGAGCTGGTAGTTGACACCTCAGGGATTGAGGACGTCCAGAGCATAAGGATAACCGCAACGGACGGTCAGGTTTCTGACAGCTCTGACGTGAGGATTCACGTCACCACATGCTATGATGCAGAGCTCCTGGTCACCCCGGAGGTCGTCTATACGTGTTCATATTCAGAAGTCCTTTACACCATGACAGTGGATAACATGGGTGGGATGGCAGATGTATATACACTCAGCTACAATGGGGAGAGCACGGTAATCTCCCTGAACGCAGGGGAATCTGGCCAGGCAGAATACACCTATCCGGTTCCTGAGATGGACGAGGGTGTCTACATGTTCACGGTAGGGCTTGAATCAGAGAACGGAGTCTCCCTTTCAGGTTCCGCAGAGATAAACGTCCTTCCTCTTGGTGACTGCTATGGCGTTGACGTCCACAACGGGGACGGTGCCGTTGACGTAGGAAAGGTGAGCGTAGTTGAGATAACGGTAGAGAACAAGGGAGAGCAGGAAGACACGTGGTCAATAAGCTTCGAGGGCCCTGAATGGGCATACGTGGAGCCGGAAGAGGTTTCGCTCGGGCCTGGAGAGAAGGACGTGGTTTATCTTTACCTTTCACCCCTCTACGGGACAGGAGAGGGTTCCTACGCGATAACGGTTTATGCTGAGTCAGGCCAGTCAAGCGATGAGCTTCTGATAAACGCGAACGTCCCCTCTGGCTTCACTCCCCCTGAAGGTCAGGAAAACGACTCAGGATGGAACGAGAGCGAGTTCGTTGACGTGGTGATCGAAGATAATGCAACCACAGGCGACGGGATAACCGGCCAGCAGATACTGGAGAGGCCCGCCTGGAAGACTGTCGTGGTCGCAGTCATTGCAATAATAATCATACTGATTCTGATAATAAGGTTCGTCTTCCTTTTCAGAAAGTAGGCACCTTTTCAAGAAAACTCAACACAGAAGGTTTATCCTTGCAATCTCCCCGTAAAGCTCTGGCCATGACCAGACGCTCTTGGCAACGTGCGGCTCCACGTCCACATTTTCGTTGTATGGCCACCTAAACATGAACCGGTAGGGAACGATTTCAATTAATGATTCCAGCTTGTCCAGGTCGTCATCAGCGTATACAATAAGACCACTGCACGCTTCCCTCTTGTCGTCTCCATGTCCGACTGCAGTAACATGCAAATCCAGTCCGTATTTTCTCATCTCAGGCACTAGAACATCCATCTCTTCCTGGTTCTTGGATGTGATTATCCTTATGTTATGGCCGTTTTCACTCAGCATTTGTATGTATTCTATTGCTCCAGGAACTGGATTGATTATGGGACCGACCTTCCTGCTCGAAAAGATGCATTCTTGGAGTTCAGTATATTGGTCATCGGTTAGGAGGCTCTCTCCTACGGCATACTCTCTCTTGCACTTCTCCGGGGGTATGTCAACCCCGAAAAGCCTCCTTGCCCACTCTCTCTTGAGCGGTATGGGGTCGTTGACCACTCCATCAAGGTCCAGCCCAATGTCCATTATAATAGAATGAAGGATAATGTTTTATGCTTTAAGGTCTTACAGTCGTTCCTGCCTTTCCATCCAGAGCCTTCAATGCCTTCTCAGGGGAGGTTATAATGACTTTCTTGCCGCCGTGGGTGAGGAACCTTATCGCGGCCTCTATCTTGGGGCCCATGCTTCCGGGAGGGAAGTGTCCCTCCTTCAGGTATTTGCGCGCCTCCCTGACGCTCAGGGACCTGATTCTCTCCTCCGTTGGGGAGGCGTAATCAAGGCAGACCTCGTCCACGTCAGTGAGCATCATGAGCGTGGAAGCCCGCAGCGAGCTCGCCAGCCTTTCTGCTGCCAGGTCCTTGTCAATAACCGCCCCCATGCCCTCCAGCCGGTTCCTTCTGATGGCTACTGGAATTCCTCCACCACCTGAAGCGATAACAAGGGTGCCGGAACCCATGAGTTTCCTTATTTCCTCAATCTCCACTATCTCCTTGGGGTCGGGTGAAGCGACCACCCTGCGAAACCCTCTGTCTGAGTCCTTCTTCCTTCCAGGTCCGGGTTCCTTGTAGAAGGGGCCGATGAACTTGGTTGGCTTCCTGAAAGCCGGGTCTTTGGGGTCAACTATCGTCTGGGTGACCAGGGAAACCACGCTTATCCCTGGGATGACGTTCTTCATTGACCTCTGGAGAAGGTAGCCAATCTCTCCCTGGCTCTGGGCTCCGCAGACGTCAAGCGGCATTGGAGGGGCAAGGCCTTTGGCAGCTTCCTGCTGGAGGAGTATGTCACCTACCTGGGGGCCGTTCCCGTGGGTGAGAACAACCCTATACCCTCTCCTTATTATCCCCGCTATCTGTCTGCAGGATTCCTCAACGTTCTCCACCTCCTCGTGTATGGAGAACTTCTCCTTTGCAGAGAGCAGCGTGTTCCCCCCAAGGGCAATAATAATGGTCTCCTTCCTGGAACGGGTCCCTGGCATATTAATAATTGGGCGGAGGGGGTATAAATTGAGTGAACACCCTGTATTTTTATTTCTTTATGTGAAAATGTTGTTAAGGTGCTCTGATGAGGAGGGTTGAGTTCTCGGGACTGGTCCTCGTGATAGCGGGGATGCTCATCCTGATAGGCTACAGCCTCTGGGTCTTCCTTACCGTTGAGAACGTCCCACTGATAGTGAGGATAGGGATAGTGGGAATCCTCCTGGGAATAGCCGTAATCCTCACGGTTCTCGTGATAGAGAGGCTCAGGGAACTCAGGGGTGAGAGGGGCCTCTTTGACTGAGAGGAAACATCAGTTTTTATTTCAGGCATCCAATAATTCATTGGTGATGTCTTGGTAAACCCCTTCCTGCTCGGCAGCGGAATAGGAATGGTCCTCGTTGGGATAATCTCCGTCGTCTGGTGGAAAAGAAAGTCTGGCGTTGAGATGAACGTGTTCTTCTACGGGGGGATTGTCTGGCTTATTGCCATAGCAATAAAGGGCGTGATGGACTACACGCTGAGCCCATTCCTGTATGATTATTTCTCCCTCTATGGAATATTGGCTCTCCTTGTGGCGAGCGGAGTTTACGTCGGCTTGAGGACAGGTCTTCTGGAGTCAGGGATTAGCTACCTGTTCGTTATAAGGTCGAGGCTCAGGAGGGTGGGGTGGAAGGAAGCAGTCTCATTCGGCGTAGGTTTCGGCGCTGCAGAGGCAATATTCCTGGGGCTCTCCTCCTTCACGAGCATCCTTGTCCTCGTTATGTTTCCTTCAATCATCGAATCCCTGCCCATGGAATACCAGCTGCAACTGATTTCGCAGCTCGAACTGGGAACAGAGATAATATTCGCGCCGATACTCGAGAGGGCATTCGTCCTGATTGCCCACGTCTTTGCTGCGGCCCTGGTCTTCATGGCAGTGCGCTCTAGGAAGATTGGCTATCTTGTTCTGTCCATTCTATACAAAACCCTGCTTGACGGGATTCTCCCATGGCTGAGCTACACAATGGGCGCATATGACATTGTATCCATTTATCTTATGGAAATCCCAATAATCATAATAGGGCTTATAGGATACTTTGGCGTGAGGTGGCTCAGGCCGAGGTTTGAGGGAACGAGCATAACAGGAAAGGTAAAGCTCGGGCTCAGGAAAGCCTGAATCATGTTAAGAATGGAGGTAATCAAATGGCATTCAGGGAACTTAAGGCAATAGACGTGATGTCAATGGCAACCTTGACCGCCGTCATAGCAGCCATATGGGGCTTTTTTATGGGAATCATTGCAGCCATGGGCGTTGGCAGTATGATGCCTGCTCTTGGTGCAGCGACCATATTCGGCGGATTTGCGGCAATAATCTTTACACCGATAATGGCTGCGATAATCGGATTCGTCGGGGGAGCCATAACGGCATTCATCTACAACATCGTTGCCCAGAAGGTAGGCGGAGTGAAGCTGGACCTTTAGGTACCGGCATCACAAAAGGCGTTAGGGTCAGTGGTATGAAGAACCTGATTTCAATAGCGGACATGAGCCGTTCGGAGATAGAATCAGTGTTCAGACTTACTGACAGATTAAGAAAAGACCCCTTCAAACCCCTCCTTAAGAACAAGGTCCTGGCGATGATATTCGCCAAGCCTTCCACGAGGACGAGAACATCCTTCACCGTTGCGATGAACCATCTCGGGGGGAGCGCCATTTACCTTAGCAAGGACGACACCCAGCTTGGAAGGGCAGAGACCATAGGGGACACGGCAAGGGTGATGTCCCGTTATTGTGATTTCATCCTGGCAAGGCTCTTCCTGCACAGGAACATCCTTGAAATCGCGGACAAGTCATCCGTTCCTGTGATAAACGGCCTGACAGACCTCCTCCACCCGTGCCAGGCCCTGACAGACCTCTACACGGTCAAGGACAAGCTCGGCTCCCTGAAGGGAGTAAGGCTTGCGTATGTGGGGAACGCAAGGAACAACGTGACGCATTCCCTGATGCACTGCTGCAGGAAGCTCGGGGTAGGGATGAGGATTGGCTGCCCTGACAAGCTAAGGCCGGACCCGGGGATAATGAAGGAGTCTCCAGCTCTGTTCTTCAGGAGCCCGAAGGATGCGGTGAAGAAAGCCGATGTGGTTTATACAGACACCTGGATTTCGATGGGGCAGGAGGATAAGGCAGCCTCCCTTACAAGGGCTTTGAGGCCCTACCAGGTCAACAAGTCCCTCCTAAAGAACGCGAAGAAAGGAGCTATCGTGATGCACTGCCTTCCCGCGCACAGGGGATATGAAATAACAGATGACGTCATGGACGGAAAGCAGTCAGTTGTCTTCGACCAGGCAGAGAACCGTCTCCATGTCCAGAAGGCCATCCTCGTGATGCTCAAGTAGGCATTGCACAAACTCTTATTTAAGCAGTTCCTTTAGCTTGCTGATAAGGCCAGTCGATTTACTTATGGATTCCATCGCTGTCTGGAAGTCCATCCTCCTGCCATAATATGTGAGCGAATTTCTCTTGAAGCGCAAATCATCAAAAGCCCTGAACAGGTCGTCCCTTTTCAGCGCGTCCCTGAGATAATATCCGGCGCATATGTGATTGCTGACCCTATAGCCACTCTTCAGAATAACGGCATGCAGCAACTCAAGTATTGATGCATAGTATCCCTCAAAGACGTAATTGGCATTGCCTTTATTTATCTTGCCTGAATCCAGATAACCCATTCTTCCGTTGGCTGTTTCGATTAGGGAATTAATCTTGAACCTGTCAGTGGTCACTTTAAGGGAAGATCCCGTTTCCAAACATTCATTCCAGCTACCTTCCCTCATCCAGGGAACACCTCAATAAACCCGTTAAGGGTTATTCCATTGACTATGTTATTCGCAAGCTCCTTGTTGCCTATCTCATGGATGTTTTTGTGCATAAACAACTGGATTCTCCTTTTCAGCTTTTTTTCAAACTCCTTCAGCTCCGGATTTTTTGCTGACTCGATGTAAATGTCAATATCGCTGCTCTCCGTATCCTCGCCCCTTGAGTAAGAGCCGAACAGGACGATTACTGGATTGCTGAGCTCTGTTATTAGATGCCTTACCATCCCTGAATCGTGAAGCGATTCCAGATTATGCAGTCTCTTCTGCATGATGAAATTATCCGAGCTCCTGTCAGCAGAATATAGCCTTACGCCCGAGAGTGTGGAGCTCTTGAGTATGCCCTCGCTTTCCAGCTCCTTAGTGTACCTTATCACCGAAGGCAGGGGGCAGTTCGCACTCCTCTCTATTTCCCTGACCCTGAGCCTGGCCGTTGGATTGATAAAGAAAAATTCCTTGATGGTCAATTTGATATCTTTTCTTTTCATATGATAACTATTAGTATCAACTGATATTTAAAGTTATCGTTGATTGGTTCTGCAGAGAAGGCCAGGAAGGAGCTTAGGCATTAAAATCTTCTTTTCCAAGATTAATTCATGGAGCACTACAAGACGGTTATAGTGGGAGCCGGACCGGGTGGTTTGAGATGCGCCAAGACCCTGGCAGAGAACGGCGAGGATTTCATACTCCTGGAGGGGCAGCCAGAACCCAGCCGCAAGATTTGCACCGGCCTCTGGGGGGTAACTGAAAAGACCAGATACATGGGCCTCCCCGACAGCCTCTTTGAGAGGAAATTCAGCAGGGTTTTCTTCACCACGCCCCGCAGGAGGGTTGAGGTCAGGATGAAGGAGCCCTTCGTGGCAACGCTGAACAGGAAGAGGCTGAGCGAATGGATGCACAGAGAAGCAAGGAAGGCCGGAGCGAATATTGAATTCGGTTCTCACGTTACCGGAATAGGCAGGGATTATGTTTCTGTTGGCAGGAGGAGGATATCCTTTGATTGTCTGGTAGGAGCGGACGGCAGCTCTTCTGCTGTCAGGAGGAGCATTGGCCTGAGGCAGGGCGTTGCCATAGGAATTCAGTTCTGGGTCAAGGAGGAATTCATGGACCTGGAGCTGCATCTGGATTACAGCACATTCGGTCCCTGGTATGGGTGGGTCGCTCCGCACAGGGGAATCACCTCCATTGGGACAGGAGCCCATTCCGCATGCATACCACTAAAGAGGATGAGAAGAAACCTTTCCGTATGGTGCAGGAAGAGGGGTTATGATATATCAGGAGCGAGGTTTGAGGGCGCGTCCCTGGGATTTGATTACAGAGGATTTAGGTTCGGGAACAGGTTCCTTGTCGGCGACGCGGCGGGATTAGCATCCGGCTTCACAGGAGAGGGGATATACTTTGCAATGGCATCCGGGGAGGACATTGCAAGGATGATAATCAACAAAGAACATGACCCTGCCTTGATAAGGAGGGTTGTGGATATAAAGATGAAGCAGGAGATGATTATGAGGGCATTAAAGCTTAACAGGGTAGCCGGAACAGCGGGCCAGAACCTCTTGCTAAGCTTCCTGGGATTCGGACCCTTCAAGAACTGGTTCATAGAGCTTGTAGCCTGATTCATGGGTTGAGCAACCACACAGCGACATTCAATGCAGTGGCCAGGGTTACCCAGAGTATGTATGGGACCAGCAGCCATGCCGCTGTCCTGTTTATCTTCCTGAACTCAAGGATTGTAAAGAGTATCAGAATCCACATAGGTATGATTCCGATGACCCCGAGAAGAGGATTCCGCAGGCCGAAGAACAGGATTGACCACAGGGAATTGAGGAAAAGCTGCGCCACGAAAAGCCAGAGGCCCTTTCTCTTTTCCTTCTGCTTCCATCCGTCCCTTATTATCAGGTAAAGGGAGATTCCCATGAGGGTGTAAAGGGTTATCCATACCGGACCGAACAGCCAGTTAGGCGGGGTGAAGAACGGCTTGTTGAGTGAAGCGTACCATGTCGGTATGTTCGCGGTGGTAAACACTGAACCTATTATGCCTGCTGCCTGGCACACCAGCACGCAGACAATCAGCTTGCCAATTTCCCTGGGGTTCATTAAAACATCTTAGACTGACGGAATATAAATGCCTTAATATTATCCTGAGAATAGTATGGACCTATGATTTTTTGCCCTCAAAGCGGCTGAATCCATTTTCTTCTGGCGAGCACGTAGCCGACGGAGAGACCGAAAATTGCTGCAAACAAACCAATCGCTATTATATGCGGGTATGGGACCTGGGCGGCTGCCTGGACAAAGCCGTTGGTGGCGGCACCTGCCGCCTCCTCTGCGGCCTCGTTCAAAGGAGATTGGAACATGTCTCCTGCAAAGGTCCTGGCCGCTTCCTTCGCCCCCCAACCGAAGGTTCCTCTTATGAGGTCCCATGAAGTGACTATCAGGGCTATGGCAGAGAGGCCGAGGATTACCCAGACCCTGGTCTCGTTCGGGTCTAGGATGTCCTTCCCTGCCCTCGTAAGCTCGTAATACTTCCACTTGTGGCCGTCGTCTATCTGGGTGACCAGTCCTGCTCCGGAGAGACTGTCGAGATGCTCCTTCACAGTGGAGGGTGACATCTTAAGCTCCCTGGACAGCTCGGTAAGCATCTTCCTCCTCCTCTTGAGACTCTTGAGTATGGACACCCTGCTCTCAGAGGCCAGGGCCTTGAAGGACTTCATGTCCAGGGTTATCTTCTCATCCTCCATAATTTCGCTCGCTTATCTGCTATCCAAGGCCTATCTCTTTTTTTCAGGGCAGCGTCCATCCTTTCCTGGAACCTGTGGTTTTCCATGTGCATTCTGGTTTCTTCCAAATGGCGGGCTTCAGGCGTATCAAAATCTATAAGATAAAACCTGCCTAAGGGTATGGCCCCTGTGTCATAAAGATGTTCAAAGGTATACGCAGTCATGTCTTCACCTCTTAAACCCTGCTTAACTTTTATTTGGAACCTTTATATTTACCCCTTTTGGTTTGTTTCGGTTCGGGCCGAAACGTAAGGTTAAAAGCCACGGTTTCAATAAGAAAGTAGAGGGTTTCGTGAAATCAATGATGGTTTCACTAAACCATAAGTATAGTTTCAGACAACATCCCTTCAGGGCCCGAGAAAAACGAGGTTGATAAGAATGGACAAGAAACTGATTGGACTGTTCTCGCTGCTTGCAGTGGCAGGGATTGCCGCAATAACTGCAACAGAGGCAATGGCGTTCATGGGAGACCCTTCTGCAAGGGGACCCATGTTCAACGAGGAGATACATGCCCAGCTACAGCAGGCAATGGAGAACGGTGACTATGAGACATGGAAGGGAATACTAGAAGAGAACAACCTTCCCATGAAGGGAAGAATCTTCCAGGTCATGAACGAGGAGAACTTCAAGCAGTTCTCCCAGATGCATGAAGCAATGCAGAACGGCGACTATGGGCTTGCGAACCAGATAAGGGAAGAGCTCGGGGTCGGAATGGAACACAGGCACATGGCCAGGTTCCAGGGAGGCCCAGGACCGAACGGCCCGATGGAGTTCGCTGGCGGTGATTGCCCGTGCAAGAACAACGGTGGGTCCGAATAGGGCCCACATTATTGTTAAGGTGACAAGATGAAGGAAAGGAAGACCCTGATTGCCGCGATGGTGTTATCACTGTTTTTCCTCACGATAAGCACGTTCTCCCTCTACATGGAGTCAATGAGGATGAGCCAGCTCGACCCCTCCCTCTTTGAGGAGATGAGCACAGAGGAGATAATTGATTATTTCCAGGGTATCCAGTCATCCAGGTTCTTCCCCATGCTCTATTTCGTTCCTGTAATCGCCTTCATGGGTCTCGTGGTGGGGATGTTCACCTACTACATCCTAGCAGAGAGGATTGAGGTGAAGCAGGAGCAGCTAAAGGTCAACACCAGAATCCTTCTTAATCTGCTCGAGCCAGGCGAGAAAAAAGCAGTGGAGAAGATTCTGGAGGAGGGTGGGAAAGTCTACCAGTCAGAGATTTCATACCTCCCCGGCCTTAACAAGGTAAGGACCCACCGGATACTAAACCGTCTGGAGCAGAGGGGCATCATCAGAAGGGAGAAGCTGGGTAAAATCAACATGATACGGCTGGAGGAGGGAATCCTCGAAGCCCTCAAGAACGGGGACTGGCCGCAAAGAATTTAAAGGTTGGGCTCCAATGAATTATCGAGGTTCAGATACAGAATGAGAAGGATTTTATACGTTGCAATCGGCCTTGGTATGGTTTTTGGTTCTGCCCTTATCTTCCTGAATTCAGGGCTCTAGGGTCATCTTAAGGGGTCAGTATCTCCAGAAGAGGTCATCCTTGCGGCTCCTGCCCATGTAGCCTTGTTCCAGACCCTGCCTCAGCTTCCTGCCCTCCCAGAAGAAGCCTATGGAGCAGGAGTTCATGACAACGGTCACGGCGAACCTGAACACGAAGTCATTAATCGGTATGTTCTTCACCATGTCAACCACGATCCAGGTAGAGAGGATTCCCGCAAGGATCAGGAGGAGGAAGCCCAGCCCCAGTGCGTTCTCATACGACTTATCTGACTTCATCCCCACGATCAGGATGAAGGACATCATGGCATATGAGACTATGAAGAACTCGTCACCGAAGAGGTTCTCCCCCTGCACCAGGACCGAAAGGATTAGCGAAATGAGTATGACCAGGAGGAGCTTGTGATATGCCATATTTAGAATTTGGACCTGTTATTAAAATTGTTTATACGAGGTCATTATCTTCCAGCCATTTCCATTCATTAAGGAACCATGGTGTGAACTGGTCTGGATTCTCCTTAATCATCCTCTTGACATCATCTATCCTGAAGAATCTGGCCTCGGCTAACTCATTGGGGTCAATCCTTATTTCACCACCATAGCTTCCCCTGAAGAGCACAGTTAACTCCCTGTCTATCATCCCGTTCGGATATGAGAATTCCTGCAGTCTGGGGCCCCTTAATTTCTCAAGGGAAACCCCCCTTATTGATAACTCCTCTCTGATTCCCCTGGCTGCACCAGAAGGGTAGTCCTCGCCCTGTGCAAGGTGCTCTGCCGCGCTAAGGTCCCATTTCAGCGGGCACATTAAGTTATCAGCGCTTCTCTTTTGCAGGATGACCTTTCCCCCATGGCTGAATATAATTATATGACATGTCCTGTGCAGCAATCCCTTCCTGTGGACAACGCTTCTCAACTCCTTTCCGATTATTCTGTTGTTCTCGTCAACAACATCGAACGTCTCTTCCTTGTCTTCTGTCCCCATTCAACCACCTATTTCAGGACCTTCCCGGTCTCGCAATACCAGAGGTAGAGGTCAAGCTCTGCCATGTCCATCCCCAGCTCCTTCCCCAGCTTCCTGAGCGATTCCTCAAGATTTAGATACCTCATGCAGGTCATTGGCTTCCTGCCCCCGCACATCCCGTGTTTGGTGAGGATGTCAACAATATGGAAATCTACAATGGCTAGATCCCTGAACCCCACGTTCCTGAGGAAATGGCTCGCCTCCTTGTAACCCAAACCCTTGACGTTCTTCACCAGCCACTCTCTCGCCCTTATCTCGTCCATGGAGAGGATGCCCTTCAGCGCGGGGACGTGCTTCCTTGCCTCCACTATGTACCTGGCCCTGGCGTTGGGGTAGCGGTGACCGAGCTCCCTGAGCCTCCCTGCCAGTCTCTCCTCAGGGAGGGTGAGGAAGCCCCTGCCTATCCTCTCCTGAATCATGATGCTCTTCTCTGCATTGAAGTTGGCGGTGAGCAGGCAGAAGCAGAGCTCCTGGAACAAATCCTCCGTGGGTTTGTTTCCTGCCTCCTCGAACTCCCTGAGCCTGGATTCTATCCTCTCTTTAAGGTCTCCTGACTTTAGCTTTTTTACATCATCTACCAAGCATCTCATCAGCTCACCTTTACCTCATTTGCGACTTGCTTACGCCAACCCTGTTGCAGTGCTCATATACCGGACAAATCCTGCATTTCGGTGATATGGGCCTGCAGAGGTTCTGGCCGAAAGCAACGAGCATCGAATTTATACCAATCCAGTATCTTCTTGGAAGCTTTCCTCTTAAAGCCATCTCCGTCTCGAACGGGGTTTTGGTCTTCACGTAACCGAGCCGGTTCATTATCCTGTGGACGTGGGTGTCCACGCAGATTCCCGGCTTTTTGAAGGCCACGGAAACCACGAGGTTCGCGGTCTTCCTTCCCACGCCGGGAAGCTTTACCAGCCCGTCAATGCACTGGGGGATTCCTCCTGCCTCCCTTAGGGCTTCTGGAAGTTGTTTGAGGTATCGGGCCTTCTGCCTGTAGAACCCAACAGGACGGATTAGAATCTCAATCTCCCTGACGGACAAAATTTCCAGTTCCTCTGGTGTTGAAATCCTTTTGAAGAGCCTATGAGAGGCCTCCCTGGTCGCTTTGTCCTGCGTCCTCGCGGAGAGGATTGTCGAGACCAGTATCCTGAAGGGGTCCTTCGTTTGCCGCTCTATCATGTCAACAGAGGGTATCCTGTATGTTGATACATGGTTTTTCAGAATTCTGTAAACCGCTCCGATGTCAACCTTCCCTGCCATGTTAATAGATGTTGTTGTTAAATTTAAGCTGAAATTCAGGGGAAACAAAGAGGTTATAAAATTTAGCTACAATGATTTATGGGATTCTCATGGAGACAGACCTGTCAGGCGTGGTTGCGGGGATAAGGATTGACCCGGCTGTCATGGTCCCGTCCGGTTTCCTTGCGTATCCCGGACCCATGAAAGAAGTGGAGAAGTATTTTGGCGGGGTCATTCTGAAGACCGTCAGCATTGATGAGAGGCAGGGCAACGAGACCCCGATTTACTGCAGGGTAGGGCCAGGGACTTACATAAATGCCGTAGGCTTGCCTGGACCCGGATGCAGGGAACTCGCGGGAGAGCTCAGCGAGATTAGACTTAAGGTCCCATTGTTTGCCTCCGTATCAGGCAACAACGAGAGGGACATTGCAGAGGCTGCCAGGATTCTCGAGCCATATGTTGATGCGTTCGAGGCAAACTTCTCTTGCCCGAACATAAAGCCAGGGGAGAATGTCGGCGTGACAATAGGTTATGATCCTGACAGGATAAGGACGAACGTGAAGGCAATAAAGTCGGTGACGGACAAGCCGCTCTTCATAAAGCTTCCGCCCGGGCTCTACATATTCAGCAGGGAGAGGTTCCTGAAGGCAGCGGAGGTCTCCCTGAGATCGGGTGCCGAAGGGCTTTCAGTAACCAATACAATCCCAGGAGGGATGAAGATAAACATCCATGCGAAGCGGCCTGTTCTCTCTTCCAGGTATGGAGGAGTATCGGGTGTGGGGATAAGGACGATAGGGATAGGATGCGTGTATACCCTGAGGGGGGCCTTCCCTGAGACACCGATAATCGGGGTTGGGGGCATAGGGAATGCGGAGGACGTTGTGGAATACGTTCAGGCAGGCGCCGACGTTGTTGCGATAGGCTCATCGCTGCCACCAACAACTGCAGAGAAGCAGAAATTCCTGGAGAAGCTGCTTTCAGAGCTATCCTCGACCGTGAGGAAGCTGGGATACGGTTCGTTGATGGAGATGAGAGGTGCGGCACATGAAAGATAGGGACGAATTCCTTCCATACAGGATAAGGGGAATAACAGAGATTTCAGAGGACGTGAGGATATTCGAGCTGGAGGGCTCTGCAAAGGTAAGGCCAGGAAACTTCGTGATCCTGTGGATCCCGGGGGTAAGCGAGAGGCCATTCTCCCTGGTGGATAACTCACCGATAAGGATAATGATAAGGAGGGTGGGAGGAGACATTTCCTTCACCTCCTCAATATTCAGGAAGAAAGCAGGCGACACTATCTTCATGAGAGGACCCTACGGAAACTCGTTCCTGGATTTCTATGACAGCGGGAAGCCAGCGTGCCTGGTCGCTGGCGGAATCGGAATTGCCCCACTGGCATTCCTCGCGAAGCATGCCAACCCCAAAAAGACGAAGGTCCTCCTCGGTTCAAGGACTGAAAGGGAAGCCATTCCGTGCTCCAAACTGCTGGGCTCTCTTGATGTCATGGTCTCAACGGACGATGGCTCGTTCGGCAGGAAGGGATTCGTGACAGACCTGATCGATGAATGCAAGATAAAGAAGGGAACCATGTTCTTCATATGCGGGCCAGAGAAGATGGCAGTGGCGACCGCGGAGAAGGCGATGAAATACACGGAACCGGGGAACATAATCCTCTCTGTGGAGAGATACATGAAGTGCCTGGGATACGGCATATGCGGACATTGCGAGATAAGGGGAGGCGACGGGAGGACTTACCTGACCTGCTCTGACGGGCCTGTCTTCACCTACCACCAGATGAGAGGAGGAGATTTGGGCCTCTCCAGAAGGACGAGGAGCGGCGCAAGGGTCAGCGTCTGATTCACGACTTCCAGACGCCGTGGACGTTGCACCATATCCTTGCGGTTATGTTGCTGGTGTCCCTGAGGCAGAAGTCCGCCTCTGGCTTCTCGCCAGGCCTGAGGCTCGCGCTCGCTATTACCACACCATCCCCGAGGATTTCTATGAGACCTATGTAATGCTTATCCTCCATCGGGTGAGGGACAGAGCCAACGTCCACGTGGACGTTCTTCCCTTCAACCTTAACGATGGGGACGTGCTTCTCCATTCCCTCGTCATGGGTCTTTTCCTCAAGGAGCTGCATGGGCTTTCCGCAGCAGACGAGCTGCCCGACTCCTGTGTAAAGGACCTCAACGACGTTCCCGCACACGTTGCACTTGTAGATTTCACTCAGTTTCGTCATAATCAATCACCCTCCATTCAGTTATGCAATCAGGGTTTTTAAGCTTGTCCGGAACTAAAGCAAATAGAGGCTCAATGCCATTATCAGCATGCCGAATATTATTCCCATTATTGGGATATGGGCCTTCCATATGCATCGGTTCTCCCTGGGGCACATCCCCTTCTCGAAGCAAAGAGGTAGCAACTCGTCAAAGCTTATGAAGACCATTATTCCTGCAACGAAGGCCAGCATGAAAGAGAGAAGCCATGGGCTCATGAATGGGAGGAGTATCATTATACCTATTATTGCTCCGGCAGGCTCTGCAAGACCTGAAAGCAGTGAGTATGTGAAAGCCTTTGACCTGCTCCTGGTCGCGTAGAGTATGGGGAAGGAGACCGCAATACCTTCGGGTATGTTATGGATTGCTATCGCAAAGGCCACGGGAATCCCCAGGCTCAGGCTCTCCAGTGAGCCGACGAGGACTGCCAGTCCCTCTGGGAAGTTGTGTATGGCTATCCCTATGGCAGTGAATATCCCTGCAGACATGAGCTTCTTATCAACCTTATGGCCTCTGGAGGCGTGCTCCTCTATGTAATCATGTGGTATGATGAAATCTATCAGCATTATCACGACTATACCCGAGAAGAACGCAACGTTGGCCATGAGGAAGCCCATCCCCTCTGTCGCGGACGGCATGAGCTCTGCCAGGGAGATGTATATCATAACGCCGGCTGACATTCCCAGCGCAAAGGAGAGGTATGACTTCCTGAACTTCTTTATGAATAACGGGAACGCGCTTCCAATCCCTGTAGCTCCTCCTGCCAGAAGCGTAAGCAGGAGCGCAATCCAGATGTTTTCAGGAATCATCGTAATCTCTCTTTATTTCAGCATCTCTTCTGAGAGCTTCAGGTGATCTGTCTCCACCTCAACGAAAGCCTCGAATATCTGCCTGACCCTGGGGTTCACAGCCTCCTGCGCAGCCTTGCTGTAGAAGTCTATCGCCATGGTTTCCCTGGCATGTGAATCCTCCAGGTTCTCCCTGTTGTTCATGTGGCATTCCTCGCTGCCCTCAGGAACCTTGTCAAGGCGAAGAATCTTCTTCCAGACCGCGGCATGCTCTGCCTCAACCTTGCCCAGGGCCTTGAACAACAGCTTTCCCTCTGGATTGTCAGTCTTCTGCGCAGCGCAGAAGTAAAATGCCGCGTTGCTGACCTCGACCTGGAGGGCGTGCTCTGCATTGGCCTTATCCTTCTCATTCAGTTCTACGCTGAAGTTTGCTTCTGCCTCTTTTGCCTTCTTTATGTATCTCCTGTGGGCACCGCAGAAAGGACAATTGTCAGGCGGGTTCTCGCCTATGTAGGGGTCGCCGCATATCTCGCATCTCCACAACTCTACCATCATGTCACCTATTTTGATAGTTCCTTCTCTACCTCTTTCTTCCCCTCTTCAAGCTCCTTGACCTGTTCCGGATCTTCTTTAAGGAGCAGTGTTTGGAACTCCCCAACATGGGTCTTCTCCTCCTTTGCTATGTCAAGGAGGACTGCCCTTATATCCCTGTTCGCCGTCATCGCAGCCATCTGTTCGTAGAGGTTTATGGCATCCAGTTCTGCTATTATCCCTGCCCTGAGTATCTCCTGGTCAACGCTCTTCCTGTCAAGCTTTTCCAGTTTCTTCGGTATGTCTGATAGCATCTAATCACCCCAGCAATAATTCAACGTTAAAAACCCTCAACTATTAGATGTATTTGACCTTTTTAAATGAGTTGGATTAATTAATATCATGGAAGGCCTTAACCTGAAGAGGATGCTGATAGCGCTCATCCTTGCTGCAATCTTCGGTTTCTTCTGCGCCTATGGGACCTCCACGGTGGAGATTCCCGGCTTTGTCATGACGACCGAATACCTGCTTACAGTCTTCTATGCAAGGCTCATGATAGGTTTCCTTGTAGGCTTCACAGGAGGCCTGGTCCTGCTCAAGGGAAAGATGGCAAATGCCGCCCTCAGGGGAGGGATAATGGGTGTCATAGCCAGCATTTCCATCTCCTTCTTCGGGGGCGCGGCAGTCCTGATACCAGCAGGGATTGTCTACGGCATAATAACAGACGTGGTCGCGACCAGGCTTTCATCCTAAAGGGGCCCCGTTCGGGAAAGCATGAACTATAAGAAGTTAAATTTTTCTCGCTTTGGAATGCCTTTTATATGAACTGCGATAATTATTAAATCTATGTGATTGACATGATGGAGGTTTCAATCTTTTTCGCAAGGTTCCTGGGAAGTTTCTTCCTGATTTTTGGATTGCTGTTTATCATCACAAGGCAATTAGGTAAAACAATAGAGATGACCGATGACAAGGCCTTCGTTATCTCCACGGGTTACATCACCCTGCTCATGGGATTGGTTACCGTAATCCTGCACAACATCTGGGTTGCTGACTGGAGGGTTGTCATCACGCTCCTGGGGTGGTTTACCTTAATCAAGGGAATCATGAAAATAGGGTTCCCGGAACATATACACAAACAGGCACAGAGGTTCAGGAAGAATCAGACCATAAGCACCATCATCCTAATGCTCCTTGGTGCGTGGCTAATCCTGATGAGCTTTTATTGAAAGCCGCGATTAAACCAGCATGTTGAACAGATACCCCAGGACCAGTATCTGGGGGACCGTTATTATTGGAAGCCACAGAGCAGACCTCTTCCCTATGTTGGATGCTATGAGACCGATTTCCGTGTAGTCGGTTGCGACCCCCGCGTTCAGGAAAACGAAAGCGTTCCCGAAGGCTCCTGTCTGCCTGTATATCTCGAAGGAGATTGGAGAGGAACCCTCTGAGCAGACTTCTATCACGGTCGCTATGGCGAGCGTCACGAAAAGGCCGAGAAGGGTCGGACCCATATAAGCCATGAACATCTCGTGGCTTATGAAGCTCCTGGCAATGCCAGCGGCCATCACGCCTATGAGAATCCACCACATAACCATCTTGGTGAGGGACCAGGAACCCTCAGCTACTCCCTTAAGGACCCTGCCCGTGGAAGGGTTCTTCCTGTAGTTTCTCAGTCTCTCTGCCATGTCCTTCCTTACGGAGAAACTCCCTGAGACGTGCCTGGTGTGCCTGCTCCTCTCCACCCAGCCCCTCCTGTCAAGGAACTGGTAAACAAAGCCGGTTATCACCGCTATTATTATCGCGGACATTATGATAAATATGGCATTGAAGCCGAAGAGGCCGAATAGGAGGATTGTTATCGGAAGGTTTGCCCAGGGGCTTGCCAGCAGGAAAGCGATGACAGCAGGGACAGAGGCCCCTTTCCTGTAGAGTTCCATGGATATCGCGAGGATTCCGTGCGAGCAGGCAGACATCAGGAACCCGAGGACAACAGCCCAACCTATGGTCTTCCGCTCCCTTCTGGAAAGGAACTTGGAGATGTATTCGCTCGGGACCAGGTAGTCTATTATCCCGCCTATCAGGAAGCCGAGGATGATTGCCCACCATATCAGGAGAAGGTAATCATAGAAGGCGAGCCAGAACCCCTGAAGTATGCTAATCCCGTAAACCAGTAGCATCTGGTTCATCGCGAACAGGGTTCCGAGGACTATCAGGACCTGATAGAGCCTCTCCTTATACCATCTCTTCTTGTGGCCGTGCGCGGACTTGGCACATTCGGGGCAATAGAGGTCCTTCTTGATTTTCTCCCTCTTCTCGAACTTCCTTATGCAACCTACGCTGCAGAAATAATGGCCGTGGGCCTTTATGTGACCCCTCATCCCGCATATCGGGTCGGTCCTGTCCTTCTTGGGCATGTGGCATCCTACCCCTTAGATAATCTTATCTCTCCTGTTTTAAAAGGAAAAGCCAAGAGCTATTTATGCATTGAGCTCCCCGAATATCTTTTCAGAATCAGGTATGAAAGGATGGTGAATCCCACGCTCATGGCCATCGTGGCAGGGAACATGAATCCCAGGGATGATTCAGGCAGCCGGGAATGCAGCCCCAATGTGAAGTCGACTATGTCATTCAGGAGGAACCATACAATGCCGACCAGCAGGAAGGATGCCTTTACCTTCACTATCCTTATCAGGAGCATGAGCTGGGTTATCATCAGGAAGGTCGCCACAAACAGGACGGAACTCATGAACCAGCCCTCTGGGGTGAAATAGAACTGGAAATATAGCAAGTGAGTGAACACGCTGAAGAAACCGTATTTCAGCACCCCAACAAAAGCAAGGAACCAGAGCAGGGAGAGGTCAGGCAGCTTCCTGAACCTTGACACGAGAGCCTCGGGTTTTGGTTTTCCCCTGAAGAAGAATGCTGCAACGAACAGAACCGCATAAAGCGGGGCGTCTGCCACGAAGACCCATAGCAGCGGGTTCGTGGACAGGAACTGCTGACCGAAGTAGACAGTGAAGCCTATTGAAGCCCCTATGAGGTTGGCCACTATTATGAACCAGAAAAATATCCTTTTGACCATATTATATATTAATTGGCTTCCGGGGTTTAAATTGATTTTAGATAATAGATGCTGGATGCCCATCACTTTTATTTATTACGGAAAAACAACTTACAAGCATGAAAATAAGGAAGGCCAAGCTGAAGGACGTTCCGGAGATTGCTGAGCTATGGACGGTGTTCATGAAAGAACATGCTGATATTGTCAGGAGAGTCAATCCCAAGCTGAAGCCATACACTATTCTCAGTAAGGATGCAAAAGAGGAATTCAGTTCATTCGCAAAAAGGAACATTCACTCAAGGAACGGTGGGATTGTCGTGGCAGAGGAAGACGGGAAACTGGTAGGATACACACTTTTCTTTATAAAAAAGGGCCCCTCTGTTTATACGGAGAAGGTTTTCGGTTATATATCAGATTTGTTTGTTAAAAGGGGTTTCAGGGGAAAGAAGATAAGCTCGCTTTTCATGGAGGAGGCCCTCAAGTTCTTCAGGAAGAAGGGTTTAAAACATTCTTCTCTTATGGTTTCGCCAACCAACTCCCATGCTCTTAACGTTTACAAGAAATGGGGATTTCAGGAATACCACATGGAGATGCGAAGAAAAACATAACCCTCACTCTACTCGATCTTTTCCGTAAACGCTTTTGTAGCCAATCAAGATTCGTTGCCGTTAGCTGCCTTGTGGTTAATTGGCGAAACCGCTATCAGTAAAAGGGTTTTCTCTCACCTATGGGGAGGGGGTGAATTTGGCAGGGGTCAAATTTCAAGTCTCACTTTTCGTGAGAAATTTCGGGATATTTTCATATATATATTGTAATATATATCTTATTTAACTACTTTAACTATATATTTTATTTGGTATATATTTTATGTAATATATTATCTGTAATATCTATCTGAATAGCACTATTATATTCAACACTATGACCGCCAGGGCTATATACACCCAGGTGAGTTCGCAGAACGGAAACACGTATACGTCGACGCAATTCAGGTAGAACGTCTCCGCGGCGAGGATTATCAGGAGGAAGAACGTGCCCCACACCGTTTTCTTCTTGCTTTTCATGTATTTTCGGATGAGCTCTGAGTCCATGATAATAATTGTCCGGGATTGCTAATAAATACAGCCTTTTAGAGGCTTCCGCCTTCTGCAAAAGGCTGTAGCCAAAACCGCCTTAAAGTGAGGATAAAATCTGCGCAAAAACGGACATCACTCTTCTTCAAAGGGGTCCTTAGGTGCCCTAGGTAGCGGTTTTATGAAGGCCTGGTCAATGAATTCCCTTGCCTTGTCTATCCCCAGGTGGGTGTAGATTGTGGTTGTCTCTATCCTCTCATGACCGAGCATGCTCTGTATCACGTTCAGTGGGACACCATTGTTCTGGAGGTGCGTGGCGTAGGAATGGCGCAGGGTATGGGGGTGGATCTCTTCCCACTTCCGGACGTTCGTGGTCTTGGCGTACGATTTGACGATCCTCCTGATGTGCCTGTCAGAGAGCGTTCCCTCCTTCCCGGACCTGCCCTGGAAGACGAAACCATCCAGGGGTTTGATGTACGCCCTCAATTCTCTGGAGAAGCCCTCAGGAACGGGCACGTACCGGTCCTTCTTGCCCTTTCCTTGCACGACCTTCACTGTATTGTTGATGGTATCGATGTCGTCCTTGTGGAGGGTCCTTACCTCAGAGTTCCGAAGCCCGAGATAGTACATGCACTTGAGGAGCATGCTGTCCCTTTTTCTTTCCGCTGAGACGCGGAACATTTCGGCCACCTCATTCGGCGTGAGGAACCTGGGAAGCTTACGGGCCATTATGCCTTTCTCCATGCGATGAAATGCCCGAAAACGGCAACAGCCGAAAGGACAACAACCAAAATAAAGATTGCCATGCCTACCCAGTCCTCCCTGGAATAGTATCTGGTTGCCAGAAAGAGGTTCCCCAGGCATATCACTGCGAATATGAGGGTCTGAACGAGCTCGGATCTCTTCTTGTCCATGTATATAATATGCCCGTTTTGCTTAATAAATTATGTCCGATAAGATGTATTTTCGGACATTTAGCCGCAAAACAGCATCATGCAAGGCCTTGTCCGGAAAAAACCCCTCTTTTCAGGGCGGTTTGCAGTCAAATAGGTCAGGTCTGGGGATGATTCTTACCAAGAAAAATAACGTTTCAGGAATGGTCCGTTTTTGCGCAGATTTTATCCTCACTTTGAGGTTTGCTTCTTGCCCTTCCTGGTGGGTTTGGCTTCGGACTTCTTCTCGGGCTTCTCTTCCGTGACGTCTGACTCTATCTGCTCGAACTTC
>Ga0307419_10000170_pt1 | contig 29243 bp, 23 predicted proteins | sample SalMarWE160230MG_2_FD_202512 | JGI IMG/M metagenome (GOLD analysis project Ga0307419, IMG submission 202512) | Salt marsh sediment microbial communities from the Plum Island Ecosystem LTER, Massachusetts, United States - WE1602-30 | ecosystem: Environmental > Aquatic > Marine > Intertidal zone... | reverse complement strand
GGCTACTGTTGCCGATCTCCTTCCGGGTGTCGTAGGTTTGTATTTTTTAATAGCCAATTATATTCCTCCAGACTAAATCAGACTGACTCAAAAAAATCAATTTTATCTTTTTTACTCAAAGTCACTACGGCTCTTTTCTTACGGGAACTAGTCCCAAGCGACCTCCCCAATCTCTTGGGTTTTGACTTAATATTCATGGTACTTATTTTTAAAACCTTGACCTTAAATATATCTTCAATTGCTCTTTTTATCTCACTTTTTTTTGCTCTTATATCAACAAAAAAAGAATATCTTTTATTCTGGACTGCAGCATAACTTTTCTCAGATACCACCGGAGAAAGAATTATATCTCTACTGTCTTCCATTTTTCATCCTCTCAGTAAAACTTTTAAGTGAATCTCTGGTAAATACCAGATAATCTGCTGCAAGCATCATATAGGCATTCAGCCCCTTTGCACTTTCCACCATAACATTACTTATATTCCTGAACGATTTAACCTCATCATTATTTAAATCCTCAAAAACTATAAGCACTTTTTCACTATCCAATTTAAGTTTTTTTAATATCCCTGCCGCCTTTTTGGTTTCCGGTTTTTTAAAACTTAGCTTATCGATCACTATGATCTTCTTATTTTCAAATTTATCCGAAAAAGCAATCAATTTTGACTTTTTCATCACTTTTTTATTTAACTTAAAACTATAATCCCTCGGTGTAGGCCCAAATGTTATTCCTCCGCCTTTCCATATTGGAGAACGGTTAGACCCTGCTCTTGCGTTTCCAGTTCCCTTCTGCCTCCAGGGTTTCTTACCTCCACCACTTACTTCACCTCTTTTTTTTGTCTTATGCGTCCCGGATCTTATCGCCGCAAGGTACCTTTTTACTTCCTGATACAGGACCTCGGAATTTACTTTCTGATTTACTATCTCATCAGATATATTTACTTTTTCTATCTTTTTTCCGTCTGAACCTACAACACTCAGGCTGGCCATTACATTCTCCCTTATACCTATAATTACTGAATCTTTCTTAAAAAAACCAGACTGCCGTCTGCACCCGGTACACTTCCCTTTACCAGGATCAAATTCTGGTCTTCAATAATATCAACTATTTCTGAATTTGGGACGGTAACCTTCCTATTCCCCATTCTTCCAGGCATTTTTTTACCCTTCAATACTCTTGAAGGGGTAGCACACATTCCTATTGAACCGGGTATTCTGTGTGAATGAGAACCGTGAGTCATTCTTCCCCTATGGAATCCATGCTTTTTTATAACCCCTGCAAAACCCTTACCTTTGCTGTTACCGGTTATTTTTACCCTGTCTCCTATCCTAAAAATTTTAACATCCACACTGTCTCCGGGTTTATATTCTTTATCAAATTTATCTACTCTGATCTCCTTAAGGTATTTCTTCAAATCCACTTTATTCTTTTTAAATTCACCACTGTACGGCTTGGCTTTTTTCTTTTCATCAGTCTTTCCAAAACCGACCTTAAGGGCATTGTATCCATACTTTTTGCTGTCTTTTACCTGGACCACTATACATGGTTCAGCTTCAATGGCTGTAACATACAGAGCATTGCCGCTCTCATTGAAAATCTGCGTGCACCCTATCTTTTTTCCATATATTGCATTAACCATATTTACATCACTTTCCAGGTAACATCCTCCATTTAAGACTTTATTTCTATACCCACACCAGCCGGCAGATTAAGCCTCATCAGCAAATCTACCGTTTTCGGTGTTGGATCAATAATATCTATAAGCCTCTTATGAGTCCTTATTTCAAAATGTTCCCTTGAATCCTTATCCACATGAGGAGACTTTATTACGCAATAAACATTTTTTTTATTCGGCAGTGGAATTGGGCCGGAAACTTTTGCCCCTGAATTTTCAACTGTCTCCACTATTTTTTTTGCCGAACGGTCTATTACCTCATGATCATATGCTTTTAATTTAATTCTAATTTTTTGACCTAATTTACCAGCTGTCAATCAAAATCCTCCTACTTAATTATCTTGGTAACACTACCAGCGCCGATTGTCCTTCCGCCTTCACGGATAGCAAACCTCTGCCCTTCTTCCATAGCTATTGGAGATATCAGTGTCGCCTCCATCTCTGTGTTATCTCCCGGCATCACCATCTCGACGCCTTCTGCCAAGCTTATGGTACCGGTGACATCCGTAGTCCTGAAATAAAACTGGGGCCGGTATCCGTTAAAGAAAGGAGTATGGCGTCCTCCTTCATCTTTGGACAGCACATATACCTGAGCCTTAAAGTTGGAATGAGGGGTAATGGAGGAGGGTTTGGCTATGACCTGTCCTCTTTCCACGTCCTCTTTCTGTATTCCCCGGAGCAGCAGGCCCACATTATCTCCTGCCTGGGCTTCATCCAAGAGTTTCCTGAACATCTCAATACCGGTTACCACTGTCTTTTGTATCTGGGGCCTTATCCCCACTATCTCCACTGCATCCTGAAGCGACATCTTTCCTCTTTCCACCCTGCCGGTGACAACTGTACCCCTACCGGTGATGGAGAATATATCTTCTATGGGCATAAGGAAAGGCTTGTCTACATCTCTTTCCGGTGTTTTTATGTAGGAGTCCACTTTTTCCATGAGCTCTAAGATAGGGCTGCAGTTGGGACAGGCTGCCTTATCGGTACATTCGCAGTTCATGGACTTCAGTGCAGAACCCTTTATTACCGGTATATCATTTCCCGGAAATTCATATTCGGTAAGAAGGTCGCGTACTTCCATCTCCACAAGCTCGATGAGCTCTGGGTCGTCTACCATATCCACCTTATTTAGAAATACTACGATGTAAGGCACTCCCACCTGTCTTGCCAGCAGTATATGCTCTCTGGTCTGAGGCATGGGACCGTCTGCTGCCGATACCACCAGTATCGCCCCGTCCATCTGGGCTGCACCTGTTATCATGTTCTTTACATAGTCTGCATGGCCGGGACAGTCCACATGGGCATAGTGCCGGTTAGCGGTCTCGTATTCCACATGGGCGATGGCAATGGTAATGCCCCTTTCTTTCTCTTCGGGAGCATTGTCGATGGAATCAAATGACCTTTCCTCTACATTTAAGCCCTGGTTCTTAAGACATCTGGTAATAGCAGAAGTAAGGGTGGTCTTGCCGTGGTCCACATGTCCTATAGTCCCTATGTTTATATGAGGCTTGGTCCTTTCAAATTTTTGTTTAGCCATAATGTATCCTTTCTTTGTTTTTCCTAAAGTTAATCCAATCTATATTAATTAATTAATAATCTAAACTGCAACACTGCTGCCCTTAAACCTCTCGATTATCTCATCCGCTACTCTGGCCGGCGTCTGTTCATATTTTATAAATTGCATAGTAAAAGTAGCTCTACCCTGAGTTTTTGATCTAAGATCTGTAGCATATCCGAACATTTCTACAAGCGGTACTTCTGATTTAATGATCCTATTTTTATTTCTCAGTGTAACCGATAATATTTTTCCTCTTCTGGAGTTAATATCACCGATCACTTCACCCATATATTCATCAGGGACTACCACTTCAACATCCATTATTGGTTCTAATAAAATCGGCAGGCATTTTTTCATTCCTGCTCTGAAAGCCTTTGAGCCTGCAATCCTAAAAGCCATTTCTGAAGAATCGACTTCATGATAAGAACCGTCCAAAAGTATAGCCTTTACTCCTACGACCGGATACCCTGCTACTTCACCGCTCTGCATGGCATCATCTATTCCTGTTTCAATGGGTTTTATAAACTCTTTTGGTATAACTCCGCCTTTGGTCCTATCCTCGAATTCAAATCTCTTCTCGTATTCAATCGGCTCGAAACGTACCAGTACATGTCCATACTGGCCTTTTCCACCGCTCTGTCTTATATATTTCCCCTCTACCTGTGCTTCCTTGGTTATGGTCTCCCTGTATGATACCTGCGGCTTTCCTATATTTGCACTGACACCAAACTCCCGCAGCAGTCTATCCACTATGATCTCCAGATGGAGTTCACCCATACCTGAAATAATTGTCTGACCGGTCTCACTATCGATTTCTATCCTAAAAGTAGGGTCCTCCTCTGCCAGCCTTGATAATGCCCTAGCCAGTTTATCCTGATCGACTTTTGTCTTAGGCTCTATTGCGATTGCCAGTACCGGCTCGGGAAAACTGATGGATTCATATTTAACAGGTCTCCTGGGATCACATATTGTATCACCTGTATTTATATCCTTCAAACCCACAACAGCTACTATTTCACCACAGTATGCTTCCTTTAATTCCTCCCGGCTGTTAGCATGCATTTCCAGTAATTTGCTGATCCTGTTTTTTCTACCGCTGTTTGTATTTAATACCTGAGTCCCGCTATTTAATGTCCCGGAATAAATTCTTATATAACTCAGACTACCTACAAAGGGATCTGTTGTTATTTTAAACACAAGACCGGAAAAAGGCGCTTCATCGCTGACTTTTATTTCAATTTCATCCCCATTGTCCGGATTAATTCCTTCCGGAGAAGGGACATCATTTGGTGATGGTAGAAAATCCACAACCGCATCCAGCAGCGGCTGTACCCCTTTGTTTTTAAACGCAGCTCCGCAGAATACGGGAACCCCGTTGACATTTATCGTTATTTCCCTGATAGCTTTCTTTAATTCTTCTTCACTTATTTCTGCATTATCGATGTACTTATTTAAAATAACATCATCATAATTGGCAATATTCTCTATAAGCTCCTGCCTATATTTATCAGCAGTAGATTCAAGCTCAGGAGGTATATCCTCATATTCAAACTTAATACCCATTTCATCCTTATACACAATAGCTCTCATACTGATAAGATCGATTATTCCCACGAAATTTTCTTCACTACCGATAGGGATCTGCATAGGCAGTGGATTAGCTCCGAGCTTTTTCTTGATCATATCCAGAACGTAGAAATAATCTGCTCCGCTCCGGTCCATTTTATTGACAAAGGCAATTCTTGGAACATGATACTTATCAGCCTGCCTCCATACGGTTTCAGACTGAGGCTCTACTCCTCCAACTGCGCAGAATATAGCAATCATGCCGTCAAGGACTCTTAGTGACCTTTCGACTTCAACAGTAAAATCAACATGTCCGGGGGTATCAATAATATTTATCTTATTGTCCTTCCAGAAACAGGTTGTAGCAGCAGAAGTAATAGTAATACCTCTTTCCTGCTCCTGTATCATCCAGTCCATTACTGCTGCACCATCATGAACCTCTCCCATTTTATAAGTCTTGCCTGTATAATACAGGATACGCTCAGTTGTGGTCGTCTTACCGGCATCTATATGAGCAGTTATACCTATGTTCCTTGTATTTTTTAATGATAATTTCCTAACCATATATGTCACCCATGCTACCATCTATAATGAGCAAAAGCCTTATTGGCCTCAGCCATCTTATGTAAATCTTCTTTCTTTTTAATGCTACTTCCAGTATTACTGGCGCCGTCTAAAATTTCAGCAGCTAATCTTTCAGCCATAGTCTTTTCTTTCCTTCTGATTGAAAAATCAACTATCCATCTGATAGCCAGTGTATTTGCCCTTTCTTGAGAGACTTCAACCGGTACCTGATAAGTAGCTCCACCGACTCTTCTTGGTTTCACTTCCAGTATGGGTTTTACATTATCGAGGCATTTATCAAGTATTTCTAATGGATTTTCCTTGGTTTTTGCTTCTAGGATCCTAAGACTTCCATATACTATTTTCTCAGCAATACTCTTCTTACCTGCTTTAAGGATCTTATTAATAAACTGAGTAACTATCTTGCTTTTATAGATAGGGTCTGTCTTTGCTTTCCTTTTTTGAGGTTTTCCTTTTCTGGGCACCTGATAACTCCTTATAAATTACTTTGGCTTCTTAGCTCCATATCTTGATCTGGAAGATTTCCTGTCTTCGACTCCGGCAGTATCCAATGCTCCCCTAATGACTTTATATCTTACACCCGGCAGATCTTTTACCCTGCCTCCTCTTACCAGTACTATAGAGTGCTCTTGCAGGTTATGCCCTATTCCAGGTATGTAAGCTGTAATCTCAGCTCCATTGGTAAGCCTGACTCTGGCCACCTTCCTGAGAGCCGAATTCGGCTTCTTTGGAGTATGAGTATACACTCTAATACATACACCCCTTCTTAAAGGGTTTTCCTGCAGGGCAGGAGTCTTTTTTTTCCTTTTTAGTCTCTTCCTTCCCTTTTTAACCAGTTGATTTATAGTAGGCATAAATATTTTATCCTCTACCTCATTTTAACAATGCTATTATTACAATTTAAAAATAATTAATGATAATCTTTCTTGAAGACACGAAAAAAGAGATTATCACCTAAAAATTAAAATGTCAATATAAAAAATACCTACCCAGAGGCATTTTTTTGAATTACTTTCACTTGTATTTTAAATATTAATTTCTATTTCCTTTGCATCATCATCTTCTGATTCCTGAAGGATTTCTATTTCGTCTTTGCTGTCCTCCTTATAACCTGGATAATCCAGCTCATAGCTTCTGAAGCTGTTCATACCGGTACCTGCAGGTATTGCTTTGCCTATTATCACATTTTCCTTTAATCCTACCAGGTTATCAACTTTATTGCCTAAAGCTGCATCCGTCAGCACTCTGGTAGTTTCCTGGAAAGAAGCGGCAGAAAGAAAGCTGTCAGTAACCAGTGAAGCCTTGGTTATGCCCATTAAATTTTGAACAGCTGAGGCCGGCTTTTTCATATTGGAAATCAACTTATTATTCTCTTTCTCAAATAAAAGTCTGTCCATTAGCTGCCCCGGGAGAAAATTACTGTCACCGGGATCAATTATGGTTACTTTTTTAAGCATTTGTCTGGCTATTACTTCAATATGCTTATCATTTATATCCACACCCTGGGCCTTGTAAACATTCTGTACCTCCTTCACCAGATACTGCTCGCACTCTTTGATTCCATTGATCCTTAAAATATCATGGGGATTTTTTGGTCCTTCGGTCAATTGATCTCCTGCAGAAACCATATCTCCTTTATTAACACTTAACTTGGCTCTTGTCGGTACCTGATAGATCTTTTCCTGCTTTCCGTCCTTGCTTCTAACAGTTATTACTCTAAACCTTGAATCTATATCTTCTATCTCAACTTTTCCTGATATCTCAGCTATAAACGCATGTTCTTTCGGTTTTCTTGCTTCGAATAATTCTACTACCCTTGGTAGACCACTGGTTATATCAATGCCCTCAAATGTCTTCTCATGCTTATGAACATGTGTTTTTCTCTTTGCAGTAAGAATCAATTTTGCAAATACTTCCCCGGCTTCTACATTTACATTCTTATTTATCTGCAGTATTTCACCTTTTGGAATAATAACATCTACAATATCGCCTTTCTCCATCTGAACCTGGAAAAATAATTTATGCGGAATATGCTCTATATCTATTTCAATTATTTCACCGGTATCTTTTTCAGTGAAAACACTTTTCTTAACATTCAGCTCTGACAGCAATTCTTTTCTGAATATTAGTTTTCCTTTAACCGGTGATTTTATAGATCTCTGAATTACAGTGCTGGCCACCCCTCCGGTATGAAAAGTACGCATAGTCAATTGTGTACCAGGTTCTCCTATAGACTGCGCAGCTATAATCCCAACTGCTTCACCGATCTCAACTATTTTACCGGTAGCAAGATCTCTTCCGTAACATTTCTGGCATACTCCTGATTCTGCCTGACAGGTCATAACTGAACGAACTTTTACACTTTCAATATTAGCATGTATAAATTTCTGCAGGTGTTTCTCAGTGATCTCTTCGTCACTTTTTATTATATTCTTTTTTATATTGGGATTATTGACGTTCTCCAGGCAGGTTCTTCCTATTAAATTAGTATTAGGTTCACCTTCTAAGGTCAAAACATATAGATTTATTCCGTTTTCTGTCTCGCAGTCATTTATTCTCACCATGGTATCCTGCGCAACATCGACTAACCTTCTTGTAAGATACCCCGAATCAGCAGTCCTGAGTGCAGTATCAGCAAGTCCCTGTCTGGCACCATGAGTAGAAATAAAATACTCTAAAACAGTAAGCCCTTCTCTAAAGTTGGATTTGATGGGACTGTCTATTATATCTCCTCTTGCATTTGCGACCAATCCCCTCATACCAGCTAACTGGCGTAACTGCTTTATATTCCCCCTGGCGCCCGATGTAGCCATCATATAAACCGGATTAAACTTGTTAAAATTCTTTTCCATAGCACTGGCCACACTTTCATTTGCCTGAGACCATGTTTGTATTAACCTCTGGTGCCTTTCAAATTCCGTTATCATACCTTGCTTATAGTAATCCTCAATTTTTTCAATCTTTTTCTCTACATTGCTTATAATCTTGGCTTTTTCTTCAGGCACATCTATATCATCAATCCCTATAGTAAGGCCGGACCTGGTGGAATATTTAAATCCCGATTCTTTAATAGAATCCAGTGCTTCAACAACTACACTATGAGGGTATTTACCTATGCAGTCAGAAATAATAGCAATGAGTTCTTTTTTGTCTATTTCTTTATTAACAAATCTATAATCCTCGGGTAGAGATTTATTAAATATTATTCTCCCTACTGTAGTTTTTAGTATCTTGTCATTGATGCTGACCCTGATGGGTGTATGAAGGGATATAAAATTGTAATCATAATCTAAAATAGCATCCTGGGTGTTGTTATAAAACCTTACTTTTTTTTCTGATTTTTCTCTCTCCGAAGTCAAGTAATATATTCCCAGGACCATATCCTGGGAGGGAACTACAACTGGCTCACCATTGGCAGGTGATAATATATTATTTACCGAAAGCATTAAAACCATTGATTCAGCTCTGGCTTCATTTGATAGAGGTACATGAGCAGCCATCTGATCACCATCAAAATCTGCATTAAACGGCGGGCAGACCATGGGATGAATCTGTATCGCCTTACCTTCTACTAAAATAGGCATAAAGGCCTGTATACCAAGCCTGTGAAGTGTTGGCGCACGGTTAAGTAGGATAGGATGATTTTTAATCACTTCTTCCAGTATATCCCAGACTTCATTGCTTGCCCTTTCTACCATAGTCTTGGCACTCTTTATATTCTGTGCAAATCCTTCATCAACTAATTTTTTCATAACAAAAGGTTTAAATAATTCCAGAGCTATTTTTTTAGGAAGCCCGCATTGTTCCAGTTTTAGGTTAGGATTGACTACAATCACTGATCTTCCTGAGTAATCTACTCTTTTACCCAAAAGATTCTGTCTGAACCTACCCTGTTTACCTTTGAGCATATCACTAAGAGATTTAAGTGGCCTGTTACCGGCACCTACTACTGCTCTGCCTCTCCTGCCATTATCAAAAAGAGCATCAACAGCTTCCTGCAGCATCCTCTTTTCATTATTGATGATTATTTCCGGAGCTGCCAGTTCTAAAAGTTTCTTGAGTCTGTTATTCCTATTAATGACTCTCCTGTACAAATCATTTAGGTCAGAGGTGGCAAATCTTCCGCCGTCCAGCTGTACCATCGGCCTTAAATCCGGAGGTATTACCGGAATTATATCCAGGATCATATATTCAGGCCTATTATCAGAATCTATAAATGATGATATTATCTTAAGCCTCTTGATGCTCCTGCTTCTTTTTTGACCCTTGGATTTTTTTACAGTCTCCTTAAGCTCTTCCACCTCTTTTTCACAGTCAAGATTCTTAAGCAGTTCTTTTATGGCTTCTGCTCCCATTCCACCTTTAAAATACTTCCCGTAAATTTCCTTCATTTTTTTAAATAAAGCTTCATCAGAAACCAGCATTTTTTCCTCTAAATTAAGAAAAAAGGTGTCAGCTCTTTTTATCAGCTCGACTTCCTCTTTATATATTTCTTTCTCTTCTTCCAGAAGCATGTTTGTCTCTTTTATAATCTTGTTTTTCCTTTCCTCTAAATCCAATTCAGTGACCTCATCTTCAGTAACATCTTCATCAATATCACCTTCAAAATCTTCTTCTGTTTTTTCGTCCATCTCCTGAAATTCATCAGGATTTTCCTCTTCACTTATTTCCTGGTCTAATTTCTCAATATCATCTTTACTTGCTTGTATTTCTTCTAATCTCATCTGGTGCAGCTCTTCTGCTTTATTTAATGCTCTCTGGTATAGCTTTTTTATTTCGTCTTGTTCACTATCTATCTTTTCACTGTTAATACTGGTTATGATATATGAGTCAAAATAAAGGACTTTCTCTAAATCCTTGGGGCTTATATCCAGAACATATCCCATCCTGCTTGGGACTCCTTTAAAAAACCATATATGTGATACTGGAGAAGCAAGTTCAATATGACCCATCCGTTCTCTTCTTACATTAGATCTTGTTACTTCAACCCCGCACCTCTCACAGATTATTCCCTTAAACCTGACTCTTTTATATTTACCACAATAACATTCCCAATCCTTTGTAGGACCAAAAATCCTTTCACAGAATAACCCGTCTTTCTCAGGCTTTAGAGTTCTATAATTTATAGTTTCCGGTTTTTTGACCTCACCATTAGACCATGATCTTATTTTTTCCGGTGAAGCGAGCCCTATTTTTAAAGCATCAAAATTATTTACGTCCACATTTACAACCATTTGCCAAATCCCCCTAAATTAATTAAATTCAAATAATATTCATTATTATTTTACTTTTTTACTTTAGCCTTTTTATCTTTAGATACCCTTTTACTTTTTTTGCTCACTGTCTTTTTCTTCTCTACTTTTTTCTTCTCTTTCTTTTTCTTTCCTGCTTTTTCTTTTACTGCTTTCTTCTCAACCTTCTTCTTTTTCTTCTTTGTTTTATCTTTCTTCACTTCTTTCTTCAATTCTTTCTCTTTTTCTTCCTTCTTCTCTGCCTTTTCTTCTTCTGCTTCTGCTTTTTTGGCCTTTTCTTCTTTTAAATCAATCCCTAAATCCTCAACAGTTTTCATAATATAATCTTCAGACCTGGATACTTTTACTTCCTTTCCTTCCTCTGAAAGTACTTCCACATCAAGGCCCAAGCTCTGCATTTCTTTTATAAGCACTTTAAATGATTCCGGAATTCCAGGCTTTTCTATGTTTTCTCCCTTTACAATAGATTCATATGTTTTCACACGCCCTGTTACATCATCTGATTTTATGGTAAGCATTTCCTGCAAAGCATACGCAGCACCGTAAGCTTCTAATGCCCATACTTCCATCTCCCCGAATCTCTGACCTCCAAACTGTGCTTTACCGCCAAGCGGCTGCTGAGTGACTAGAGAATACGGTCCGGTAGATCTTGCATGTATTTTATCATCTACCAGATGCAGTAATTTCATAACATATACATAGCCTATAGTGATATTATCAGATAATTTCTCCCCACTCCTACCGTCGTATAAAGCAGTTTTTCCGCTTTTCGGAAGTCTGGCTGACTCTAACAGCTTTACTATGTCATCCTCTTTAAAACCCTCAAAAATAGGTGTTGAAACATAAATAGGGCCTTCTTCTCCACCATTTTTCTTTTTATTACTCCAGCCTTCATGAGTTGCCCAGCCAAGATGAGCCTCCAGAACCTGACCTACGTTCATCCTTGAAGGAACTCCCAGAGGATTGAATATTATATCTATTGGTTCACCATCTTTAGTGTAGGGCATATCTTCTTCGGGAAGAATTACTGATATTACTCCTTTGTTACCATGTCTCCCTGCAAGTTTGTCACCAATGGAGATCTTTCTTTTTTCAGCAATGAATACCCTTACTAGTTCATTTACACCCGGCGGAAGATCATGTCCTTTTTTTCTGGAAAATAATTGAACATCTACCACTTTCCCGCCCTCACCATGAGGTACCTTAAGAGAGCTTTCCCTTACTTCCCTGGCTTTTTCACCAAAAATTGCCCGCAGTAGCTTTTCTTCAGCTGTTAGCTCTGTTTCACCCTTTGGAGTTATTTTGCCGACCAATATATCTCCAGGTTTTACCTCGGCTCCGATCCTTATAATTCCGCGGTCATCAAGATTTTTTAAAACTTCTTCCCCTATGCTTGGTATATCTCTTGTTATCTCCTCTGCTCCTAATTTTGTGATCCTGGCCTCCACTTCCTGTTTTGAAATATGAATAGAGGAGAGAACGTCCTCTTTTACCAATCTCTCCGATATAATAATAGCATCCTCATAGTTATATCCTTCCCAGGACATAAAAGCTACCCTCAGGTTCTTTCCCAGTGCCAGTTCACCGGAACTGGTTGCAGGGCCATCAGCAATCACCTGTCCTTTTCTAACCTTTTCACCTTCTTCTACAATAGGTTTCTGATTTATACAGGTCCCCTGGTTTGACCTTTTAAATTTATATAGATTATGAATATAATCCTTTTCACTTTTATAACTTACCTTAATATGGTCTGCACATACTTCTTCAACTATACCCTCATCTCTGGCAAGAATCAAAACTCCGCTGTCTCTTGAAACTTCTTCTTCCATACCAGTTCCGACCAGCGGCGGTTCGGGTTCGATCAACGGGACTGCCTGGCGCTGCATATTAGACCCCATTAATGCTCTGTTTGCGTCATCATGTTCTAGAAATGGTATGAGTGATGCAGCAGCACTAAAAATTTGCCTTGGTGAGACATCCATATAATCCACCATACCTGGTTCAACAGTCACTATCTCATCACCCAGACGAGCCATGACTCTTTCTTCTGCAAATTTTCCATTCTTTTTGACTTTCGCAGTCGCCTGTGCAATTATATAATTCTCTTCATTATCTGCAGACAGATATTCCAGCTTATCTGTTAATTTGCCGTTGATGACTTTTATATAAGGTGTTTCTATAAATCCATATTCATTTAGCCTTGCATAAGTAGAAAGAGAGCCGATCAATCCAATATTTGGGCCCTCGGGTGTTTCTATCGGGCACATCCTTCCGTAATGAGAAGGATGTACATCTCTTACCTCAAATCCCGCTCTCTCTCTGCTCAGCCCGCCGGGGCCAAGAGCGCTAAGCCTTCTTTTATGAGTAATCTCACTTAAAGGATTTGTCTGATCTAAAAATTGGGAAAGCTGGCCGCTTCCAAAAAATTCTTTTAAACTTGCCACCAGCGGCCTGATATTGATAAGAGATTTAGGAGTTATCATACCGGCTTCCTGAGTCGTCATTCTTTCCTTTACAACTCTTTCCATTCTGGAGAGACCGATCCTTACCTGATTCTGAATAAGCTCTCCAACATTTCTAACCCTTCTATTGCCGAAATGATCGATATCATCTATCTCTCCTAAACCACCCATCAGCTGTATTAAATACTTAACTATCAGGAATATATCCTTACAATTTAGTATATATTTCTCATTTGTATCTATGCCGATTTTGGCATTAATTGCATTAAGCTTGTTTAGGATATTTTTATCTGTTTCGTCTATCAGCTTCTGATTCATTTTGTATCTGCCTACTTTTCCAAAATCGTATCTTTTTGGATTAAAAAATAAGGAGCTTATCAGATTCCTTGAACTCTCAACCGTCGGCGGCTCTCCGGGCCTTAATTTCTTATATATTTCTATTAATGCTTCTTCCTCGGTCTCGGTGAAATCCTTCTCCAGGGTATTTTTGATGCAGCCCTTTTTATCGTATGGTCCAAAAAGGCTAAGTAGTTCCTCATTACTCCCAAATCCTACTGATTTCAGGAAAACAGTAAGCAAAAATTTTCTTCTCCTATCAATCCTTACATATGCTATATTCTTTTTATCGGTTTCAATCTCAATCCATGAACCCCTGGTAGGTATGACTTTACACATATAGATATCTATTTCAGTTTTTTTATCTATATCCGTATCAAAATATACTCCCGGAGAACGGACCAATTGAGACACCACCACTCTCTCTGTCCCATTGATTATAAAAGTCCCTTTTTCTGTCATCATAGGAAAATCTCCCATAAATACTTCCTGTTCTTTGATTTCGCCGGTTTCTTTATTAAAAAATTTTGATAAGACTTTTAAAGGAGCATTATAAGACATATCCTGCATCTTACAGTTATCAGGAGTTGAATTTACATCATCAAAACTATAATTAATGAACTCAAGTGACATATTGCCTGTAAAATCTTCAATAGGTGAAACATCTTTTAGAGCTTCCATGAGTCCTTCCTCCAAAAACCACTGGAAGGACTTTCTCTGTATGTCCAGGAGATGCGGCATATCCATTACTTTAAGGATTTTGCCAAAACTATGCCTCTGGATTTTTTTGATTTTTTGCATTAATTTGTTCTCCCCTTTTTTATGTTCTAAGTTTAATAAAGCAGTAAAAAGTGAAATGTTTAAGTTAAAATAAATACCAATGCACAGGGATATTACCTATATAAAATAGCATTGGTAAATACTTACAGGAAAAACTGACAAACTATTAGTTTATCAAATATAAGCTAATTGTCAACTTTTTTGTAAATATGTTAAATTAAAAAATATTATTTTATTTCTACCTCAGCACCTGCTTCTTCCAACTGCTTCTTTATATTTTCAGCTTCTTCTTTTGATACTTTTTCCTTGACCATACTTGGTGCTTTATCAACCAATTCCTTGGCTTCTTTTAACCCAAGACTGCTCAGAGATCTGACTACTTTTATAACTTGTATTTTCTTTTGCCCTGCTGATTTTAACTGAACATCAAACTCTGTCTTTTCTTCTGCGGGTGCTCCTCCCTTTGATGAAGTCTGTCCTCCAATAGCAGAAGCTGAAGCCGTTATAGACTGAGCGCTTACTTTGAACTTCTCTTCAAGAGCTTTGACCAGCTCAGAGAGCTCGATGACCGTCATTTTATCTATTGCCCTCAGAATATCCTCGATTACTTTACTTTTTATTGTAGTTTTCACTTTTTCCTTTGTTTTAGCTTCTTCCTTCTTTTCCTCTACAGGTTTAGCTGATTCTTTTTTCTCTTCTGCCTGCTTGACTTCTTCTTTCTTTTCTTCTTTAGGTTTAACTTCTTCTTTCTTTTCTTCAGTTGCTTCAACTTCTTCCTTTACTTCACTCACTTTTTTCTCATCCTTGCTCTTCTCCTCTTTTTCCTCTGCTTTTTCACTCGCTTTTTTTTCTTCAGCCATTGTTCCTCCTTTAATTGGTATTTTTCTTTTTTTCCCTGATGGCATCCAGCACCAATACCAGACCCCTTGTCAGAGAATCCAGAATATTAATTAATTTAATAATCGGTGACTTGATTGATATCATCAAACTAGCAAGCAATAATTCCCTGCTGGGCAGTTTTGCTAATTTTTCCATTTCTTCCGAACTTAAAAGCTTGTTTTCAAGTATTCCCGCTTTTATTTTAAGTGCATCCAGCTCCTCTGAAAAATCACTTATTACCTTTGCAGCCGAAATTATGTCTTTACTGCTTACTACAATACTTGTAGGCCCTTTTAATATTTCTTTAATATTTATATCCTTAAAGACATCTTCAGCTGCAATAAGTGCAAGAGTGTTTTTTATTATTTTTAGATATGAGTTTATCTCTATCAGCCTGTCTCTTACTCTTACAGCATCCTCAGCCTTAAGTCCGCTGTGATCGGTGAAAATAAGACCGCAGTCGCTCTTAAATATCTCTCTTAGTTCATTTACTTCATCTATTTTTTCTTTTTTAGCCAAATCGACCTCCTGACCTCATTTTTTTAAAAATATAAAACAAAATCGACCCTGATTACTTTTAAGGCCGACTTAATCATATTTTAAATCAACCTCGGTAGGAAATTAAGTTATTAATAACACCTACTGTCTTGGGCTGTTATTTTATATTATATATTTAGACTAACTCATTTTTATTTTCTTAGGCCACCTCTTCCGCCTCTATACCTTTACTCTGGTCAATTTTTATGCTTGGACCCATTGTAGCCGAAACATAGATACTTTTTATATATTTACCTTTAGCCGAAGCAGGCTTTGACTTTATAACTGCATCTACTAGAGCCGCATAATTTTTTAGTAATTCTTTCAAACCAAAAGATACTCTTCCGATGGTGCTGTGTATAACACCATTTTTATCTGTCCTGTATTCCAGTTTTCCTCTTTTTGAATCTTCTACTGCTTTTTTTATCTCAAAGGTAACTGTCCCTGATTTAGGGTTTGGCATTAATTTCCTTGGTCCTAAAATCTTGGCAATTTTACTTATATTTTTCATCATATCCGGCGCCGCAATGCAAACTCCAAAATCCAGCCATCCTTTGCTGATCTTATCCACAAGCTCTTCTCCTCCTACATAATCCGCTCCCGCCTTCTTTGCTTCCTCCACTTTTTCACCCTGGGCAAAAACCAGTATTTTTAGAACTTTTCCCGTTCCATAAGGCAGGACTATGGTCCCCCTTACCAGCTGGTCAGCTTTTTTAGGGTCTATGCCCAGATTCATACTCATATCTACGGATTCATCAAAGCCGGCATAATGGTTTTCTTTGACCCAGCCTATGGCTTCTTTTGGTCCTAACGGTTTGCTTCTATCAAAGTTCTCTAATTTTGATAAATATTTCTTTCCCCTTTTCAAGCTATCCTTCCTTTTTTTACTACCTTATATCAGCATAATAAGCAGCTGCAGGCAGGGAAACACTAGGAACTTACTTTTACTCCCATATTTTTAGCAGTTCCCTCTATTATTTTAACTGCCTGCTCTAAAGTCCTGGCATTTAAATCTTTTAACTTTATTTTGGCAATCTCTTCAATCTGTTCCTTTGAGATTTCTCCCACTTTTTCCCTGTTAGGCTCACCCGATCCTTTTTCCAAATTTAAAGCTTTCTTTATAAGAACCGCAGCCGGCGGAGTTTTAGTTATAAAATTAAAACTCCTGTCTTTATATACAGTCAAAATCACGGGGATAATCATCCCCTGTTCTTTTGCCGTCTTTTCATTAAAGGCCTTACAAAATTCCATTATATTAACGCCGTGCTGCCCAAGTGCAGGACCTACAGGAGGAGCAGGATTTGCCTGCCCCGCTGGAATCTGTAACTTTATCTGTGCTATGATTTCTTTAGCCATAATTACCTCTGATCAAATAACACCGTATTATACATACTTGTAGAAATATTTCAATTCTTTATTATATTTTGGATACCTGGTTAAAATTTAGTTCAACAGGAGTCTGCCTTCCAAAGATTGAAACAAGGACTTTCAGTTTACCCTGATCCAGATTTATCTCACTTATGGTACCATCAAAATTTGCAAACGGCCCTGTGGTAACTTTTACCGGCTGCCCGATCTCAAAATCAGTTTTAGGCTTTGGCTTCTCGGTATCCTGTCTTTTCATAATTTTTTTGACTTCACTATCTGACAGGGGAATTGGTTTATCTTCTCTTCCTACAAAGCCTGTGACCCCAGGGGTATTTCTCACCACATACCAGGAATCATCATCAAGATTCATTTTTACTAAAAGATAACCCGGAAGAACTCTTTTGGATGAAATCTCTTTCTTTCCGCTCTTGATTTCAACAACATCTTCTTTAGGAATATATATATCAAAAATCTTATTACCCATATTCATTGATTCTATTCTGTGCTCAAGGTTAGTTTTTATTTTGTTTTCATATCCCGCATATGAATTTATTACATACCATCTAGGTCTCATTCTGATCACCAAAAGGTTAAATTTTTGCTATTAAATCCAGCAGCTGTAGAAAGCCAAAGTCAAAAACACCTAAAATAACAGCAAAAATAATAATAGTAACTATAACCACTATTGTATAAGTCAAAAGCGCTTTTTTTGTAGGCCAGCTAACTCTTTTCAGTTCACGCACGACATCTTTTAAAAATTTAGCAATTCTTGAAGGAAGTCTTTTTATAAACTGCTTCCAGTCCATTTTTCTCTTTGGCTGCGATGGCGGTGGCTTTCTATCCTGCATCTGCCTTTCCATCATCGCCTTTTTTCTGTATTTTCTTGAAACTTTTCTCTTAGCCATTAAATAATCCTTTGTTTTTGATTACTGGCAGGGCTGGAGGGACTCGGTCTTTCGTCTCACTCCGTTCGCTGCAGAGCCGCAGACTCCCTCATCTCCGACTCGGTCCGTCTTTTCGAGTCCCGCAAACATGCCACTGGCATATCTGCTTCAACTACCCTTACTTTACTTAACATTCTATACATATTTTCCTGGCAGGGCTGGAGGGACTCGAACCCCCAACACCCGGTTTTGGAGACCGGTGCTCTACCAATTGGAGCTACAGCCCTACCGGGTCTCCTTATGAACAGTGTGTTTTCTACACCATTTACAATATTTTTTTAATTCTAATCTATCAGCCGTATTTTTTTTATTTTTATATGTACTGTAATTTCTTCTTTTACATTCAGTACATGCAAGAATTATTATCTGCCTCAAATTTTTTCACCGCTTATTATTTTTAGTAATAGAAAGTGCAAGCACATAAATTAACATTATATTTATTTGATGTCAACAATAAAAAACACTTCTATTTTACTACTTAATTATCTTGGTAACACTACCAGCGCCGATTGTCCTTCCGCCTTCACGGATAGCAAACCTCTGCCCTTCTTCCATAGCTATTGGAGATATCAGTGTCGCCTCCATCTCTGTGTTATCTCCCGGCATCACCATCTCGACGCCTTCTGCCAAGCTTATGGTACCGGTGACATCCGTAGTCCTGAAATAAAACTGGGGCCGGTATCCGTTAAAGAAAGGAGTATGGCGTCCTCCTTCATCTTTGGACAGCACATATACCTGAGCCTTAAAGTTGGAATGAGGGGTAATGGAGGAGGGTTTGGCTATGACCTGTCCTCTTTCCACGTCCTCTTTCTGTATTCCCCGGAGCAGCAGGCCCACATTATCTCCTGCCTGGGCTTCATCCAAGAGTTTCCTGAACATCTCAATACCGGTTACCACTGTCTTTTGTATCTGGGGCCTTATCCCCACTATCTCCACTGCATCCTGAAGCGACATCTTTCCTCTTTCCACCCTGCCGGTGACAACTGTACCCCTACCGGTGATGGAGAATATATCTTCTATGGGCATAAGGAAAGGCTTGTCTACATCTCTTTCCGGTGTTTTTATGTAGGAGTCCACTTTTTCCATGAGCTCTAAGATAGGGCTGCAGTTGGGACAGGCTGCCTTATCGGTACATTCGCAGTTCATGGACTTCAGTGCAGAACCCTTTATTACCGGTATATCATTTCCCGGAAATTCATATTCGGTAAGAAGGTCGCGTACTTCCATCTCCACAAGCTCGATGAGCTCTGGGTCGTCTACCATATCCACCTTATTTAGAAATACTACGATGTAAGGCACTCCCACCTGTCTTGCCAGCAGTATATGCTCTCTGGTCTGAGGCATGGGACCGTCTGCTGCCGATACCACCAGTATCGCCCCGTCCATCTGGGCTGCACCTGTTATCATGTTCTTTACATAGTCTGCATGGCCGGGACAGTCCACATGGGCATAGTGCCGGTTAGCGGTCTCGTATTCCACATGGGCGATGGCAATGGTAATGCCCCTTTCTTTCTCTTCGGGAGCATTGTCGATGGAATCAAATGACCTTTCCTCTACATTTAAGCCCTGGTTCTTAAGACATCTGGTAATAGCAGAAGTAAGGGTGGTCTTGCCGTGGTCCACATGTCCTATAGTCCCTATGTTTATATGAGGCTTGGTCCTTTCAAATTTTTGTTTAGCCATAATGTATCCTTTCTTTGTTTTTCTTCAGTCCTTTAAAATTGGTAGCGGTGATTGGATTTGAACCAATGGCCCCACGGGTATGAACCGTGTGCTCTAACCCCTGAGCTACACCGCCACAAAGGTCTAATAAACACTTTTTCAATAACAGTAATTATAATTATTTTTAATTATTTTTAAAGTAAGAGAGAATTTTTAGTAAAATAACTTATAAAAAATAGATAAAAAGAATATAATATACTGAAAATATCTTTAAAATCCAAAAAATAATTTTATATTATGAAACATTTTAAGATTTTCTTATCAGCATTTGGCCTTATTATACTATTCTATCTTATAGCACCCTGCAGGATATATGCCTATCTTGATGCCGGTACCGGAAGCTATATTATTCAGATAATTATAGCTATCGCAATAGGGGGAGCATTCGGTATCAAGATATTCTGGCGCAGGATTTACGGATTCTTTAAGAACCTTTCACCAAAAGCAAAGAAAAATGATAAAACCAAAAACCGTTAAACATGACAACGCTTCTTTCAGGGACCCCAGCGGATTTCTCTTCTACAAAGATTGCTCTATCTACCGCCAGATAAATAAAATCTATAAAGATGATTACGAGCACCTTATGAAATCAGGCCTTTACAGCAGACTTGTTGAAAGCCAATTACTTATTCCCCATAAGGAAGCCAGTATAAAAGGCCCCATGCCTGGTAAGGCTTACAAGGTAATAAAACCTGACCAGATACCTTTTATATCATATCCCTATGAATGGTGTTTCAGCCAGCTTAAAGATGCAGCACTGACCACTTTTAAAATTGAAAAAATTGCCATGGAATATGAAATGACGCTAAAAGACTCGAGTGCATACAATATCCAGTTTAAAAATGGGAAACCGGTTCTTATTGATACTCTGTCTTTTAAAAAATATATCAAGGGCGAGACCTGGATAGCCTACAGACAGGCCTGCCAGCACTTTATCGCTCCTCTTGCATTAATAGCTTACAGGGATATCAGGCTGAACCAATTGTTACGTATTTTTCTAGATGGAATACCGCTTGACCTTGCAAGTTCACTACTGCCGTCCAGCACCAGTTTTAAGGCTTCCCTTCTCTCACATATTCACCTTCATTCTAAAAGCCAGAAGCACTTTGCAGACAGGAAAGTAAATGTCGGTTCCCATAAAATAAGCCGCCTGTCTTTTCTGGCACTTATAGACAGCCTGGAATCCACAGTTAAAAATATGAAATGGCAGCCGCAGGGTACAGAATGGGCTGATTACTACCAGGATACCAATTATTCCTTAGAAGCATTTGAAGATAAAGAGGAGGTCATAAAAAAATTATTGGGAGAGACCAGTACTAATAAATTATGGGATCTCGGTGCAAATGACGGGTTTTTTAGTCGCATTGCCGCCAGCCAGGGAATATATACAGTATCTTTTGATGTAGATCCGGCTGCGGTTGAAAAAAACTACCTCAGAAGTATCAATAATAATGAAACCAATATTCTTCCCCTGCTTCTCGACCTGACAAATCCCAGCCCTTCTATCGGCTGGGAAAATAAAGAGAGAATCTCACTTATAGAAAGAGGACCGGCAGATACTGTATTTGCACTTGCTCTTATCCATCATCTTGCGATATCAAACAACCTTCCCATAGTAAAAATCGCTGAGTTCTTCAGTTCTATTTGCAGATATCTTATCATTGAATTTGTCCCTAAAGACGATTCTCAGATACAGAGGATGCTCTCCACCAGGGAAGATATTTTTCCCGATTATACCAAAGATGCTTTTGAGAAAGAATTTAATAAATACTTTATAATAAAAAAGATTGAGAAGATAAAGGATTCCAAGAGAATGCTATATTTTATGAAGAAGAGGTAAAAAATATTATGAAAAAAACGTTTGTCATACACACCTTTTTACTTGGCCTTTTCCCTATTCTTTTTCTATATTCCTATAACATAGCAGAGCTCCCTTTTACTGAAATCCTCCTGCCTTCGGCAATTGTATTAGGCTTTACAGCTGTAGCATTTACTCTGTTATGGCTTATTTTAAGAAGGGATGGTAAAAAATCAGGAATAATCACCTCCTGCTTTTTAGTTTTATTTTTTTCCTATGGCCGTGTTTATGATGTGATACAGGGCGTCAGCATCGGTACTTTTATAATAGGCAGGCACAGATACCTGATGATATTATGGGCTATACTTTTTATTTTAGCCCTTTATTTTACTATTAGGACACGTAAGGATCTTAGAAACTTTACCAATATTTTAAATATTATAGCTATTGTCCTGGTTTTATTTTCGCTATTCAGAATAGGCATCTATAAGATAAACACAGCTAGAGTAGAAAAAGATACCGCAGTGAGCAAACAGGAAGAAATATATGAGCTGGATGATCAAACTGTATATCCTGATATTTACTATATAATTCTTGATGGATACGCCAGTTCTAATACACTGGAAGAAGTCTATGGTTATGATAACAGCGAATTTGATGATTACCTTGCCGAAAAAGGTTTTTTTGTTGCAGATAAGAGTACCAGTAATTATCCTATGTCTTTTCTATCAATGTCATCATCATTAAATATGGAGTATATAAATTATTTGGGCGATACATTGGGCCTGGAATGCGATGACAGGACCATACCCCATCAGATGATAGAAGACAACAGAGTAATGAGACTTTTAAAATCAATGGGATACCAATATATTCACTTCAGTTCCGGCTGGGGTCCCACAAATTATAACAAATATGCCGATCTTAATATAGCAATCAGCAGAAGCCGCTGGAATGATTTCCAGACTTTACTTATTCAAACTACAATGGCAGATGCTTTTATAAAGAAATTTTTTCAGGATGTAGGAAGAAACAGGGTATTTAATACTTTTTCCGGCCTTGCCGATATACATAAAATTGAGGGGAAAAAATTTATCTTTTCCCATATAGTCTGCCCCCACCCCCCTTATTTATTCAATAGGGAAGGAGGAGCTGTCCCGGAAGCAGAATTTAATATGGATGAATGGGGCCCGGCGCAAAAGGAATATTACTTAAACCAGCTTATTTATGTTAATACTGAAGTAAAAAGGCTTGTAAACGAAATACTGTCAGGATCAGAGATCCCCCCAGTTATCGTACTTCAGGCTGATCATGGACCCCGTAATACTTTTATTGAAGGGAGATACCCCACAGATGATATGTTCAGAGAAGGGATGAGAATATTTAATGCAATATATATACCCTGTGAAGGATCCTCCGACCTTTTATATGAGTCTATGACTCCTGTAAACACTTTTAGGGTGATATTTAATTCGTGTTTTGGCATGGATTATGAGCTTCTTGATGACATGAGTTATAATTCTTTTGAAGTCGAACCATATAGATTTAAAGATATAACGGAAATCGTAGATTATGATTAAGGAAGCAATTTAGATTTTTATATTTCTTAAAATAAAATAAGATTATTATTCAAAGGACGGACTTAAATTAATTTTCTTGCTTTTAATGACCTTTATACAGGCATCCACGACCCTAGGATCATATAGCTTCCCTCTTCCTTTCTTTATTTCTTCTACAGCTTTTCCAATACCTAAAGCTGGCCTATAAGGCCTGTGAGAAATCATAGCCTCTACCACATCAGCCACTGCAAGTATTTTTGCTTCCGGAATGATTTCATCTCCTTTTAGACCCTGCGGGTATCCCGAGCCATCTATTCTCTCGTGGTGCTGGAGCACAATATCAGATATAGGCTTGGGGAACTCTATATGATTTATCATATCATATCCTAACCTGGAGTGAGTTTTGACCATGTCATATTCTATTTCTGACAGCCTTCCAGGCCTGGTCAGCACGGATGCAGGCAGATTTATTTTCCCTATATCATGAATTAATGCTGCTGTATTTATAGCTTCTATCTTTTCTTCATCCAGTCCTAACTCACCTGCTATTGCAACAGCAAGCAGTGCTACCCTTTTTTGATGCCCGGAAGTATATGGGTCCTTGATCTCGACTATGGAAGCTAAAGTATTTATAACATCATCCAGAATCTTCTTTAACTTCTGGTAACTTTCCTCCACCTTCTTTTCTGCCACTTTACGCTCAGTTACATCCCTGACTATTCCTTCATAGCATAACGGTTTTCCATACTTATAGACTACTCTTGAGTTGATCTCTACTACTATTGTAGAACCGTCTTTCCTCTTGAGCCGGGTTTCAAATATCTTGTTTCTCTGTTCCGGCCCTGGCCTATCTTCCTTCCTTGCATATAACTGTGTCGGGATATCTATTTTAATTAGCTCTTCCCTGCTTCCATAACCCAGCATTCTTACCAGGGCTGGATTAACATCAATATATTTACCTTCCAGAGTAGTCCTGTAAATTCCGTCAAGTGAGTTTTCAAAAAGTAAACGGTATTTTTCCTCAATCTCTTTTAATTTCTTTTCTGCTACTTCAATATCGGTCAAATCTACCAGCACTGCTCTTATCCCTGTGATATTGCCCTTATTGTCTAAAAGAAAATTGGGATATGAAATAACACGGAATGTAGTCCCGTCTTTTCGTTTTACTCCGTAAATAGTGGTCCTTTTAGCTTTTCTACCTTTTAATAATTTAAAAAAATCAACCGCGATTTTTATCTTATTAGCAGGGGTCACCATCTGAGTAATATTATATCCTTCATCCAGGTCCTCCTTGGTATAACCGGTTTTATCAAGTACTTCCCTGTTGACATAGATAATCTTTCCCTTGGTGTCCATATCGACTACCATCACATCAAGTGTCTCTGCCAGTTCCCTATATTTCTTCTTACTTTCTAACATAGACTTCTCGGCTTCCCGCACTTCAGATATATCATTAAAATTCTCAACTACACCGATTATATCCCCATTGGTATCCTTTAGCGGAAGTGCGGTAAGTATGCATGGGATTATCTTTTTATCAATTCTAACCCCATTGATCTCTTTTCTGATCTTTCTTGCACCATCAAGTATTTGCTTCAATGTACAGGTCGGTCTATTGCAGTCAGGACCATGAAAGACCGTATAACATTTCCCTGCAAGATTTTTATTCTCATCCACTCCTGAAATCTCACAAAATTTTTTATTTACTTTCAGCACATTAAAATCTTTGTCGATAAAACGCACTCCCTCAGCATTCATTTTCAATAATATATTCAATTCTTTATTAATATGGCTTAATTCATCCTCTATTAACTTTCTTTTTATAACAGCTGTCACTTCCTCGGAAAAGGTCATCATCCTTTCCATATCACTGTTTCTATATTGTTTTTTACTGCCTATATCGATGATCCCAATTGGTCTGCCACCTGCAATCATAGGAACGATCATCACTGAATCAATACCTAAAATCCTGTAGATTGCCGGTACTAATTTTTTAATGGATTTATATAATACCCTAGATCTGGGTTTTACACTTTCAACAAATTCCAGTATTGATTTTTTTATATCCACAGGTTTATTTAGAATAAGCGACCTCTTTCTTTCCAGAGCTCTATAGTAAAAGCCATCCTTTACAACAGGAAATTTTACTTCTTTAGTCTTTATCCCGATTAATGATTCTATCTTCCTTAGTAAATTCCGGGGTGTCGTGTAATTCTGCATCACCAGGAATTTATTATCACTGCTGAGTAGATAAACTGTCGCACCGGAACTAAAAAAAAGTCTTTTGGTCTGGTCTGAAAACAGTTTTATTATCTCTTTTAGACTTTCCCCCATATTTGCGGCATGATTAATACTTGATATAGCTTTTAAGTCTTCTAATTTATCAAACAATTCTCCAATATTATTGTTTTTATTTTCCAGAAGCTTTTCTGATTCTAAAGAACCACTTTTAATCTTTTCTTTAAGATTAAATTTATTTTTCATTATTTTTTATAACAAAATTATAATATGATATTTAAATATTATTATATAATTATATATTAGTGTTATCGATTGCACAAACGCGCTTCATTGCATTTGTCTTAAAAGAAGACTCATACTGATATCTATGAAATACTTTATGATGTTAAGGGTTTGACTATGCATTATCGTGGAAAACCGTATAATCGCCGGTTAGAAAGTAAAGAACTCTATCTCCTATATTTACCGACTGATCACCCATTCTTTCAAGATAGCGGCTTGCAAGTGCAATATTAGTGATAAAGTTTATATCTTCTTTTTCTCTTTTTGCAGCAAATAATTTTTTAAATATCATCTTTTGGATCTTATCAACAGAATCATCAGATTTACCCAGCCTCGATGCAAGCTTTGCATCCCTGTTCTTAAATGCTCCCAGCGCACATGCAAGTTCCAATTTTACAAGATTACCCATTTCGACCAAAAGGTCTATAGTACTTTTATCCAGACTTTTTTTCTCTTTATCTTTCGAAAGCCGCCCGATAATCCTGGCTACGTTCACGGCGAGGTCACCAATTCTTTCCAGGTTCTTAATTATTATACTTACTGAGTGAAGAAGTCTAAGGTCAAATGCAACCGGCTGGTGTTCTGCCTGGATAACTATACATTTTTCCTCAATGGAAATATCATAATCATTTATTCTTTCGTCTCTTTCTATTACCTCTTTAGCCAGGTCGACGTTCATTTCAAGAAATGCCTGCAAAGAATCATTTACTGCATCCTGGACAAGACTTCCCATGTTCACCACATCCTGGTTTATTTCATCAAGTTTCTTATAAAATATTCTTCTCATAACTAGTCCCCGTTATTTAAAAATTATTAATCAGGCTACTCCCGCCTGTGCAGTCTTGCCCTGGCTCTTATAATTGAACCGGTTGCTGCAAATATCATCACCAGTATCAGCAGCACCAGAGCAGTCCCCCACTGCATATCTTCAGGGGCGTTCGGCATAGTAGTAGCAACCACAAACAGATGATAGGGTAAAGCCATTACCTGGCTGAATATGGAATTTGGCAGATCAGGCTTCATAAAAGCTGCAACTGTAAATAATATTGGTGCAGTCTCTCCTGCAGCTCTTCCGATACCTATGACAGAACCGGTAATTATTCCCGGCAGGGCCCGTGGAAGCACGATTTTTATAATCGTCTGCCATTTGGTAGCGCCCAGTGCCAGAGATGCTTGCCTGTAAGTATCCGGAACACTTTTTAATGCCTCCTCCGAGGCTGTTATAATAACCGGAAGAATCAAAAATGCAAGAGTCAGGGAACCTGCAAGAATTGACTTCCCAAAACCGAAAAATATTACAAACATGCCCAGACCGAATAATCCAAATACCACTGATGGCACCCCTGACATATTTATTATTGAAAGTCTTATTATCCTTGTGATCCTGTTTCTTGCTGCATATTCGTTTAAATATATCGCAGAAAATACCCCGATCGGGAGTGCAAAGATTATAGTTCCCAGGACTAGATATAATGTACCTACAATAGCAGGCATTATCCCGCCTTCGCGCATACCTGATCTCGGTTTTTGACTGATAAATTCCCAGCTTAAAGCAGGACCGCCCTTGACAATAAGATAAATTATTATTCCGAATACAAATGCTATTACAATAAAGCTTAGAAACAACAGTACCGAATACCAAATATTCTGTTTTAAATACCTGTTTTTCATTTTTTTTCTATCATATACTTCTGATCCTGCCCACATACCTGTCAGCGATTAAATTTATCAGGAATGTTATAATAAATAGTATTAATCCAATAGCAAACAAAGCCGAATAATGAAGCCCTCCCTGGACAGTTTCGCCCATTTCTGCTGCTATAGTAGCAGTTATGGTCCTTACAGGCTGGAGCCATGAAAATACTATCCTGGGAGAATTCCCGGTTATCATCAATACTGCCATAGTCTCTCCGACTATCCTTCCCAGACCGAGTAAAACCGCGGCAATAATACCTGAAGAAGCGGTCGGCACCACTGTTTTAATAGTTGTCTCCCATTTCGTAGCCCCAAGTGCCAGAGATGCATGTCTTAATCTTTTAGGCACTGCATTTATTGCATCCTCTGAAATTGAGATTATGGTAGGGAGGGCCATAAATGCCAGCATTATGGACCCGCTCAATGCTGTAAGCCCTATGCTGAGGCCGAACACATCTTTAATAATCGGTACAACAGCCTTCAAACCAATAAAACCTATCACAACAGAGGGAAGAGTTGCCAGCACTTCGATTATCGGCTTGATTGTTTCTCTTATCAATCTTGGTGCAAGTTCACCGATATAAATTGCAACTCCAACACCCAGAGGTACAGCTATCAATATGGCGCCAAACGCTACTTCTAAAGAGCCGACCAGAAGGGGGACAAAACCGAATTTCTCTACAACGGTAGGTGACCATTGAGTACCGGTCAGAAAATCAAATATGGGGTACTGAACAAAAAAGTTAATAGAATTATAAACAAGGAAAGTAAGTATAAGACCCAGTACTACAATAGAGATTATTCCGTTCAGCAAAACAAATTTCGCTATTAAAAAACTTTTTAAATCCCTGAATTTTATTCTTTTTCTTTTCAACCCAGTATCAAATGATATATGAAAATTTCTTTTTTAAATTTACGGAAGAGGTATAAAACCTGCGCTTTGAGAAAGGGCCTGGCCTTCGTCACTTAGAAGAAAGTCAAGATATGCCTTACCCATATCACTCAGGTCACCTTTCCTGTAATAGTTATAAAGCGGCCTTGATACAGGATAATCTCCTGTTCGTGCCGTATCAAGCGAAGGCTCTACACCTTCTACATTTACCAGCCTGGCCCCGTCGTCGACAGCTTCCTGCAGATATCCAAGACCAATATAACCTATTGCATTGTCGTTGTCAGCGACCGTGCTTACCACATCGGCATTTGACTGGAGGGCAAGAGCAGTAGATGCAAATGTGTAATCCTCAAACTCTTTATCGATCTGGACTACTCTTTCAAGGAAGTACTCATAGGTGCCCGAGGATGAGTCTCTGGAAGCCAGGACTATCTGGGTATCCGGTCCGCCTACCTCGCTCCAGTCTGTTAACTCGCCTCTGAAGATATCGGAAAGCTGCTCTATAGTCAGATCATCAACACCTGCTATATTACCACTGGTCACAACACATATTGCATCGATTGCTATTACTACTTCTACCAGTTCTACTTCCAGATCAGCGGCTTCATCTTTCTCTTTGTCTTTTGCAGCCCTTGAAGCATTGCCTATATCATTTAATCCGTTTATTGCTTCGGATATTCCTGTTCCGGAACCCCCTCCGCTTACAGTAACTGACCCGCCGTATTCTTCCATGAAAGCTTCCGCCGCCAGAGTTGCAATGGGAAGTATTGTAGTTGAACCAGAGATATTAAGCTCCTGGCCGTCAAACATTTTTCCGGCTTCTTCATTTGTTTCTCCTGTAGCTGTTTCTTTTGCTCCATCACAGCTGGATAATACAATAGTCCCTATTAATAATACTGCTGCTATAAGACTGATAACTGCCCATATTTTTTTTCTACTTATTGGCAATTTTTGCTCCTTTCTCATATAAAACAAGCTCCTATCTTTATCGGTCTTTTTCGCTCATAATCTTTTTTTGTGGAGCCCGCGATCGGACTTGAACCGATGACCTTTTCCTTACCGAGGAAATGCTCTACCATCTGAGCTACACGGGCAGTACAGTTTATTATTA
>Ga0307419_10000168_pt1 | contig 29296 bp, 22 predicted proteins | sample SalMarWE160230MG_2_FD_202512 | JGI IMG/M metagenome (GOLD analysis project Ga0307419, IMG submission 202512) | Salt marsh sediment microbial communities from the Plum Island Ecosystem LTER, Massachusetts, United States - WE1602-30 | ecosystem: Environmental > Aquatic > Marine > Intertidal zone... | reverse complement strand
ATAAGGGAGCCGGTTAAATATATTATAGATTGAATATGCTAATAATAGAATTGTTGCACTGGCATTATATAATATAAGTCTGTCTTTGCATGGATATATATGAAAGATTGATAAGATAAAATTTATTATTAACGGAATAAATAGAGATAACAGAATGTATTGTTTTTTCCAAATGATAATTATCACTCCAATAAAGGATAGAATAATAGCTAGCAAACAAAGTTTTATTTCTAATGGAAAAACAAAAAGACCTGTAAGAAAGTCTTTATACCATATTAAATTATCTGCGGTAATGGGAAATGGGGGAAAAAATTCAAAGCTTGCAAATGCACTTTGCTGAAAGCTCTCATGTGAATGTCCACTAAGAAATAGAAAATAGTTAATGGCAAAACTACCAATCCAGAGGCCAGTTAATAATAAGAATGGAGGAATTTTTTGCCACGCTTTTTCTTTTATAATAAGGAAAAATGTCCATAACCCAATAGCTGTTAATACTATTATGGCTATGTGTGAAAACCATATAATTATTGCTCCTGATAGTCCATATATTGTTGAAGTAATGTATGATTGATTGAACTTTTCTTTCGGTTGAAAAACTAATAAGCAAACGATAAAGACGAAAACATCCAGACTATACTGTTTTACTTCCAGGGAATAATAAATCAGGGATCTGCCAAAAATGAAAAATGTTAAGGCTATTACAGCAATATGTTTATTGGTAAGTTTTTTTGCCAGGAGGTAGAATAATGGAATTGAGGAAATACCTGCAAGAAAGGGGAAAAGACGTAATATGTATTCACTGGTTCCAAAAATATTGGTTAGAAATTTCTCAATTAATAAAAACCCAATTGGAGCTATTTGTAAGGTATCCAGGGGTTTAAGTAGGTCAGTATAATCTCTGTTTATTATGTTAAGACTTAAAGTAGCTTCATCAAGCCAAAGTGCCGGATTCTTAATGTAAAAGAATAGTCTGATTGTAACACCTGTAAAAATTAATGTAATTACAATAAACCGATGAGAAAGAATACCTTTCTTATTCAGAGATTCCAGGAAATACTTATATCTATGCATTGATACTCCTGTTCATAAAATCGATCGAGTTTTAAATACATCAGATTTACTTCATAGATAATGAATAATTGAAAAAGAAATTATGATAAGGGAACAATAAAGGGAGTATTAACCTGCATTTTCTATTTAATACCTCTCAAAAACCTCTTTGATTTTCTTCCTGTTGTGAATAAGTATCAAAATAAGTAATGTTCCAAAGAAGAAGATAGGCATGAATTTTTTACCATAATATAGACCCCCATTATCCCTTCTGGTTGGAATAGAAAAATCACTCAATACGGTAACAATGTCATTGTACAGTTCTATTTCTGAATCGAGATTCTGTTTGCTCTGTGTTAGTGAATGTATATCAGGATAAACCAGTTGTGTTTTCTGTTCCTGGAGAAAGATCATTTGCCCCCCGGTCTGTGGCTGTCTATTCTTTGTCTCCTCAAAATACTTAAATTTCTGCAGACTATCAAGTTGTTCTATATCATAGTTATATCTGGCAAGTAATTCCCTGTCTTGCTTAAGCCGTACTCTGTTTCTGTGCTGAAACAAAGAGTCAGAATTGATATAGGATAATAACCCGTTCTTAAGCGAAGTCAATTCTTGTGATGATTTTATTTGTACCCTTACATCAAACCGGTCCCTCATCATAACATTGATTGTATCATAAACATCATGTTTATTTCTATAATCAGTATAGTCAGGGATCCCATCCCTGTTCTGGTCAATGATCCAATGGGCACTTATATCTAATATATTATTAATTAATCCTTGATCAATAGATAAAGCATCTGATAATGCTTCACGATTGTCTTCCTCACAATATATGTGAAGCCGGTTTACATAAGTTATAACATCAGCTATTGGTGCAGCATTGTTTCTAAGCACCATATTTGAGGTATAGAATGGTTCAGATGTGAATTTTACGAGATAGGAGAGACCAACACCTATAATAATGCTTATACCTAACGGCAGCCATCTGCGTAACATAAAGACTATCGAAATCAATATCCCTCTGCCTATTGCCCGGCTCATCTTCGCGATCCCTCTTCCCATCCTGCAGAAAAGATCCAGGAGATCAATCTCGTCGTTCCTTGTAGTATTATTTTCAGCCATTTTCAGTGTTAATTATCAGGTTGGTGTCACAAATATACCTAAAATTTGATTTTGACAACAGATATATATAGAAATCATATCTGCCTGAAAACCTTTAAGGCAAGATCCGTAATTATAGGCTTGTAATCATTGATAAACTCCCCGGTAACTCTGTTGCCAATTACTGCACATATAGTAAGAGCCTTATGCCCAAGCAGCTGCGACGATCCATATATCGCCGAGCTCTCCATCTCGTAATTATAAATCCTCCTTCCCAGAAATTCAAAATCTGCAAGCTTGGTGTTTATCTCATCATCAAAAGTCCCAAGCCTTAACTTCCTTCCCTGCGGTGCGTAAAAACCAGGTGTGGAGATAGTTATACCTCTTATGAAATCTTCTTTCTGAAAAATGGAAATAAGCTCCTTGTTCGCATTCACGGCATACGGAAAGGCAAGGGTGTCGGGCCATTCAAGATATTCAGCAAGCACTGAAGATAATACCGTATCAAGTATCCAGTCATGCTCGCCATAGAAGTGTATCAATCCATCAAAACCAATCGCCGTTTCTGTTAAAACACACGATCCTGCAGGGACATCACTCCTTAATCCTCCAGATGTCCCTAACCTGATAAAAGTCAGAGATACTGTTTCCTCCTTTGGTATCCCTGTCTGCAGATCAATGTTTACCAGTGCATCCAGCTCATTTATAAGTATATCAATATTATCGGTACCGATTCCGGATGAGATTATTGTGATTTCACTGCCTTCAAAGCTGCCGGTTACAGTGTGGAACTCCCTGTTCTCTTTCCTGACTCTTATATCGCTTAAAAGTGTCGATAGCATATCAACTCGTCCCGGATCACCTACAATAACAATCTTTTCGGAAATGTCTACTGGAAGCAGGTTGAGATGAAATATACTTCCGTCACTGTTTGTAATAAGCTCAGTTTTCTTTTGCATAATAAAAAATGAGCAACAAATTTACAATAAATTGGGGAAAGGACTACTGATAGTATTCCATAATTCTCCCTGAGATGAGAAGAAGAGAGATCTCAGCAAGCTTAGCCTGATATTTTACCGATACCAGATTCTCCCTGGCTTCAAGCAGACTCAGCTGCACCTCACGCAGTTCTATTCCTGACAGGTTCCCCAGCCTGTACCGCTCCAACGCGATTGCCAGGTTTTCAGTTGCAGTACTCAGATTCTGCTCTTCGAGGGCTACAAGTTTCAGATAACTGCTGTAAGCACTGTATATCGTAATGAGATCTGCTCTGACACCCTGTTCAACTTCCTGATATTTAAGCTCTTTATTCGCTACATCAATTGATGAGTTACGCAGACTCCTACGCTGGTTCCACCCGTCAAAAATATTTAATCCCATAGTGAGACCGTAATTCATTCCACTGGTAAGCTGATTCTTTGTTGTACTGCCTGAATAGGTATAATAATAATAGTTGTAACCTGTTGATAAATTAAGATACGGGTAAGAACGCGATGCAATGAGTTTGTAATCATATTCAGAAATTGTCTTATTGGCTCCTGCAATGAGCAGACTTGTATTCTTCACAAGCGTTTCTTCCAGGAGCTTTTCATATATAAAATCAGGGTTTACATCAATTGATGAGTCTCTGGTAACAAATGACCTGGCAAGATCCTCAACAGCCATCAGTTCATTGAGCCTTATCTCTGTTGCCCTTACGGTTTCACACTGACGTGAAAGTCGCGAACTGTCTGAATTAAGATAAACCCTTGATTGAAGCACATTAAGTTTGGAGCTTGATCCCAGCAGATATCTCTCTTCATCAATCCTGAGACGCTCCCTGGATAGGGTAAGAGCATATTTTAAGTTATTCAGTTGCTGCACCTGGTTAATATAATTATAATATGCTGATACTATATCAGAGACAAGGTTTTCAATTGCCATCTGGGTGTTCAGTTCCCCGACCTGCTTCAGCTCGTTAAGCTTTTTATAAGTAGTCTGAACGTTAAAACCATTGAATATTGTAAGACCTAGATTTACTCCAGCATTTGAGGTTGTGTTGAATACGTCATTTGTTTCCACCCGTGTACCATCAGCGAGATTCTGATTGATATTATTAAGGGTCCCGGAATGTCTGCCGCTAAGATTCAGAGAGGGCAGATATCCTGCATTCCCCGGCGTAAAATTATTCTTTGCTATTTCTTCACTGTTTCTGGTGATCAATAGTGAGAAGTTATTTTCGAGACCGGTGTTAATGCAATCTTTCAGGTTATAAACAATCTGTCCCTTAACTGATCCGCAAAGGATGAAGACAGTAAGGCTAAGCGACAGTAACCTCTTTATTTTCATCAGGTTTTGTTTTTGTTTCACTTGAAATGTAGGTATAAATAGCAGGTACTACATACAGAGTCAGGAATGAAGAGAAGACCATTCCGCCGATAACAGCAATACCCATAGCAATCCGGCTTTGTGCACCCTCTCCGAGGCCAAGGGCCAATGGTGAGATACCCAGGATAGTTGCAAAGCTTGTCATCAGTATCGGACGAAAACGTGCAGCAGCAGCATATTTGATCGCATCGATCTTCTTCATACCTGTGCTTTTTCTCTGGTTGGCGAATTCCACAATAAGAATACCGTTTTTTGACACGAGGCCAATAAGCATTATTAGACCTATCTGGCTGAAAATATTCATCGTGATGTCAAAATACCATATAAACACCAGCGCTCCGGTAAGGGCAAGGGGAACAGTCATCATGACAATGAACGGGTCCTTAAAGCTTTCAAACTGAGCGGCAAGAACCAGAAATATAAGGATAAGAGCAAGCATGAATGCAAACATAAGACTTGATGAGCTCTCACGGAAATCTTTTGAATCACCAGCCAGGGCGGTCCTGAATGAGTCATCAAGGACCTCATCAGCTATCCTGTCCATCTCTTCAAGACCTTCACTTATTGTTTTTCCTGGGGTAAGTCCGGCCGATACTGTTGCAGCCACAAACCTGTTATATCTGTAAAGCTGGGGCGGGGCAGTTTCTTCTGAAAGTGTGACAAGATTATCAAACTGTATCATTTCACCGCTGTTATTCCTGACATATAACGATTTGAGGTCTAAAGGCTTATTTCGGTCAGACCGTGCAAGCTCACCAAGTATCTGGTACTGTTTTCCATTCATGAAGAAATATCCGAAACGCTGACCACTGAGAGCAAGCTGAAGTGTCTGTCCGATATTCTGTGTAGATACTCCCATTGAAATTGCCTTTTCACGGTTAATGTGTATCCTCAGCTCAGGTTTTGAAAACTTCAGATTCACATCAGCCATCTGGAGTACTTCGCTTTCCATCACCTTATCCATAAACCCGGGAAGTATCTCTCTGAGTTTTTCTATCGAAGTTGCCTGAAGAACATACTGAACAGGCATTCCTGACCGCCGGCTGCCAAAAGTCGACTGTTGCATTACAAATGATCTGGCTTTTGTCTTGCTTCGAAGATCTGCTGACAGATTATCAGCAATCTGTTGCTGAGTTCGTTCTCTTTCATCAGGTTTTCTGAGCACTATTCTTATATTAGCAGAAGTACCTCCCCGTACCATTGTAGTATACCGGACACGCTCCGGTATTTTTTGTTCAACCAGTTTAGCAAGGTCGTCAGCATATGCCAGCATATACTCATAAGTGGCACCTTCTGTAGCCGACATGTTTATTGTGATCTGCGAACGATCTTCAAGAGGAGCCATTTCTGAGGGAATTGTACTCCAGAGAAGAAATATCAATCCGACGGCTAATGCAAGTATCAAAAAAGAATACCTGCGGTGCTTAAGAAATGAGCTCAGTGAATTTTTATAACCTCTATTGAGATTCTGAAAGAAATGATCGGTTTTCCTGTAGAACCATGTATGGCTTTTTTCGTGTCTTAATAATTTGGTAGAGACCATGGGTGTCAGTGAAAGAGCCAGGAAGGCTGAAATAGCAACTGTACCCGCCATTACAATACCAAACTCCCTGAATAAACGTCCGGTTATACCCTGAAGGAATACTATCGGAAAGAAAACGGAGATAAGTGTGATCGTTGTCGAAATAATTGCAAAATAGATCTCTTTTGATCCTTTCAATCCTGCTTCAAAAGGGGACATACCCGATTCAACCTTAACATAAATATTCTCCATCACTACAATGGCATCATCAACAACAATACCGATTGCAAGTACCATTGCCAGCAACGTGAGAACATTTATAGAAAATCCTGCCAGGTACATTATAAAAAATGAACCAATAAGCGAAACAGGGATAACCAGTATCGGAATTATAGTAGCCCTCCAGCTGCGCAGGAAGAAGTATATTATAACCACTACGAGGAGAAAGGCTATGAAGATCGTATTCTTTACTTCAGAAATTGAGGAACGTATGTATTCGGTATTGTCATAGTTTACATTTACCTTAACATCCTCGGGAAGATCTTTTTGTATATATTCCAGACGCTGGTAGATCTCATCAACTATTTCAATCTGATTTGAACCGGGTTGCGGAACAATGGCAAGCATAGCCATTGGCACGCCGTCATTTTTAAGGATACTTCTGATATCTTCAGGACCAAGCTCGGCCCTTCCAATATCCTGAAACCTGACTATCTGATCTCCTGACTGTTTGATTATCAGGTCATTAAACTCTTTTGGGGTTGTCATCAATCCCAGTGTTCTTATTGTCAGCTGGGTTGTTGTACCCTCAATGGTACCCGATGGCAATTCAACATTTTCACGGGTAATTGCGTTTCTGACATCCATAGGTGTCAATTCATAACCGGCCAGCTTGACGGGGTCAATCCACAGACGCATTGCATACCGTTTCTCACCGAAAATATTTATTGCGCTTACTCCTGATACAGTCTGAAGTTGTTGCTTTAACGTCAGGTCAGCTATTTCTGACAGCTCAAGCAATGATCTTTTCTGACTCTCAACAGTCAGGAAGAGTATGGGACTGGCATCGGCATCGGCCTTGGTTACTGTCGGAGGGTCGCAGTCGCGCGGTAGTCTTCTCATAGCCTGCGATACTTTATCCCTGACATCATTAGCCGCTGTTTCAAGATCCACCGATAGTTCGAATTCAACAGTGATCCTGCTTGAGCCCTGACGGCTGATACTTGTTAACGAGCGCACACCCGGAATACCGTTGATTGATTGCTCGAGTGGTTCAGTTATCTGTGTTTCAATGACGTCTGAATTAGCTCCAGGATATGAAGTGTTAACTGAAATGATTGCAGGGTCAACACTTGGGAATTCACGTATTCCCAGGAAAGTAGCACCGACAATCCCGAATAATAATATGATTATGGCAAATACAGTTGCCAGTACAGGTCTGTTTATACTAAGTGATGAGAGGCTCATTCTTCTTGGGCTGGTTTAGTTTGTTATCAGCGTGTCAAGTACAACAGGCAGACTCTCACGAAGCTGCAGAATGCCTGAAGTCAGCAAAGTATCACCGAATTCAAGTCCCGATACGATCTGAATGAGTGATTCGGTACGCAAACCAGTATTAACTCTCACCACCGATGCTTTGCCATTTCTGTAAACATACACCAATTCCCCTTCCATTTCCGGGACGAGTGCTTCTGTGGGAATTGCAATGGCATTATCTATTTTAGAAAGCTCGAGTGTTACAGCAGCATAACGTCCTGACTTGAGCTCTTCATTTCTATTCGGATACAGGGCTCTCAGGACAATAGACCTGGTGCTCAGTTCAATCTTAGGATCCACTGCATAAACTTTGGCCTCATAAATTGTATTGCTGCCATCAACTTTAAATGTAACAGGGTACCCTATATTAACCTCATAAGCATATCGTTCAGGTATTGAAAATTCGAGTTTTATAGGGCTCATTTTTATTAGCCTTGCTATTTTTGTTGAAGGCGTTGCATAACTTCCTTCACTTAAGTAACGTAGACCAATTATTCCGTCGAAAGGTGCACGCAATTCTGTTTCTGAAATACGGGCTTTAATCAAATTAATATCTGCCTCAATTGTCTGTAGCTCGGTTACAATCTGGTCATAACTCTCCTGGCTTATTGCATCCTTGTCGAGAAGACTGCGCTGACGGAATTCTTTCTCCTCCGTAAGCTTTTTCTGAGCTTGCAGTTTCTGCAATTGAGCCTGGAGGGGCCTGTCGTTGATTTTGGCAAGAAGATCTCCCTCTTTAACCCTTGTGCCTTCAGTAAAGTTTATGTCTACGATCTTACCTGATGTTTCGAATGATAATTCAACCTCTTCGTCAGGTCTTAATGTGCCGGTGCTGTTGATAAGCTCACTCATCTCAGCAGGTTGAATCAGGAATCCGTTCACATTAAGCAGCTGCCTGCCCTGCATCCTTCCGGCTCCCGGGCCTCCACTTCCTGAAACCGGCCCTGAATTCCTTGATTTAGCTGTAAACAGCGGTCTTATCTTTGGATAAAATATTATTCCCGACAGTACCAGTATTAACAGGATGGTTATAATTGTCTTTAATCTTCTATTCATGAATTACAGTCTTATTTTTTCCCTTATATGGTTTCTAAACAGTTAATGCCGGTCTTGGTTCAATGAATTGATTTTCTATTTAACCGGCCAGCAAATGTAGATAATTTGCAAATTGCCGGGTCAAATGCCCATTGAAAAAAATGTTAAATAATCATAAAAACTGCTTATATTCACCCTGCCTTCTCTTAAGAATGTGATTTGAATTTAACATATTACTTTTACGAGACATTAATAGTTATATCATGATACAACGTATACAATCATTATATCTACTAATAGCAGGCTTGTTCTCAACTTTATTCCTTTGGGGTAAAATATTAAGATTCAGGGAAGATTTGCACAATGAGTTTTATATTAAGCTGGGTGGAATATTCAAAGTGACAGGAGGTGCTGTTACGGAGAATATAGAAAATGTGATTCCTGTCACTTTTTTATTGCTATTGATACCTCTTGTTTCCTTTATAACCATATTTGTTTTTAAAAACAGGAGGCTGCAAATGAGAATTACAGCAGCACTGACAGGTCTTATAATAATTATGATTATTGTCTTAACAGTTTATACGTTCCATATAATCAGGAATTATAATGCAGTTTTTTCCCCGGGAATAAATTTAATACTGCCTGTATTGATGCTTATATTCACATACCTGGCTTACAGGGGGATTAAGAGGGATGAGGAGCTCGTGAGATCCTATGACAGGTTAAGGTAACTCTCAGGAATTGCGGATTGCGGAATGTTGATTTCGGAATTGAATAATAATAATTGAGAATCTTGAATCTTGAATCTTGAATCTGTCTGCATATACAGAATTAAATTATTTCCAGGTTTTCCTGGTTGGTTATCTTTTCACAATAGTGGCACTTAAGGGCGACATTCTTTTTCGATACTACTTTAAACCTTGTGGTAACCTGTTCAAAATTAGTTATGCATTTGGGATTCATGCATTTGGCAATACCTACGATAGTATCAGGAACTTCAACCACTTTCTTCTCCACAACCTCATAATCCCTGATAATATTCAATTTGGCATCAGGAGCTACAAGAGCTATCCTGTTTATGTCATCGTCCTTGAAGAACATATTGGCTATCTTAATGATTGCTTTTCTCCCAAGCTTCTTGCTTTCAAGGTTTGTTCCGAAAGTTATCTGATTATCAATATGATCAAGTCCGAGTATCTGGATTACCTTGAACAGGTGTTTTGCCGGTACATGATCAATTACAGTTCCATTCTGAATGGCGCTGACTACCAACTGTTTAGGTTCCTTCATGATTCAGTTCTCTCTTATTTAATTCCTAATAATGTACACAAAATAGACTGACGGGTAAAGACTCCATTCAGTGCCTGCTCAAAATAATAAGCCTTTGGATTGGTATCCACATCAGTGTGAATTTCGTTTACCCTGGGCAGGGGGTGCAGTATCCTCATATTTGGTTTTGTATTCTTCAACATTGCATCCTTCAACACATAAACGTTCTTAACCTTTTCATACTCAATGGGATCAGAAAATCTCTCTTTCTGTACCCTGGTCATATATATGATGTCGGCTTTTGATATTATGTCTGAAAAATCGGAATGTTCATAATATTTCAGGCCCATGTTATCGAGATAAAACTTGAATTCATCGGGCATTCTCAACTCGTCAGGTGAGATGAAATTAAATGTTGCGTTCCACTTCGACATAGCCATCATAAGGGAATGGACAGTCCGGCCATATTTAAGATCCCCTACCATAAAAATATTCAGGTTTTCGAGTGTCCCCTGTGTTTTTCTTATCGAATATAGGTCAAGCATTGTCTGTGTAGGGTGCTGGTTAGCTCCGTCTCCGGCATTTATCACCGGAACAGAAGCAATCTCGCTGGCATATCTCGCGCTTCCTTCAATCGGGTGACGTATAACTATCAGGTCACTATAGCTGCTTACCATTCTTATGGTATCATGGAGAGTTTCACCTTTTGTTACACTGGAGCTTGATGCATCAGAAAATCCGACTATTTTCCCTCCAAGCCGGTTAATGGCACTCTCAAAGCTTAATCGGGTCCTGGTTGATGGCTCAAAAAAGAGTGTCGCTATTACCTTGCCCTCCAATAGTTTCTGTACAGGTTGCTTTTCGAATTCTTCAGCCAGATCTAGGATTTCGATTATCTCACTGGTCGAGAAATCATCTATTGATACTAAACTTCTGTTTTTCATTAAACTGGGACTATTTAGAACCGATTAACTGATCTAATCAAAATTACTCAAGATTAACCATAACACTGGTATGTGTTGATAATTAATTTAAAAATTATTTTTTATCGGAAGGATAATTTTGATTGGGATTCCTTACTAACGGCCGGAATGGCGTGATACAATAGAAATCAATACAGACTACCTTACATAATTATTCCCAAACTGAATACTATTTAGTTACGAGAAACCTGAATTGCAGGCCTTCAATCTTTGATAACCTGTTCAATATCCATTCACTGGCAGATGATCTGAAATTAAGCATGACCTTGCATTCGAGGTTAAAAGATTGTCCGGATTGAGTTATATTTTCCTCCTTTATAACCGTCATAACGTCATTCATGGATGAATACGGAAACAGTATTTCATAATATTCCTGGATTATATAATCGATAATTTCGGCATTTTTCAGGGCAGAAATAGCAGCTGATTTATATGCATTTGCCAGTCCGCTTACTCCCAGGAGAGTCCCACCGAAATATCTGGAAACAATAATAAGTGTATTTGTCAGATCGTGTGATCTGATCTGTCCGAGAATCGGACGGCCACAGGTTCCGGAAGGCTCGCCGTTATCATTAATTCTCCATGTATTGCCTTCAAATCCAAGAACATATGCAAAGCAATGATGTTTTGCATTATGATGTGCCTTTCTGGTTTTTTCAATAATTGCCTTAATTTCCTCCTCCTGGCAAACAGGGTATGCGAATGCAATAAACTTACTGCCCTTTTCCTTATAAATACCCTCAGAAACCGATTTGATTGTTTTATAAGAATCAGAAGCTTCCATTGTAAGGAGTTATATTCAAAACAATATTACAATATTAACTAAATCTGCTTGTCAAACCGATAGATTATATAAAAAATGGTATTTTTGTTTACTATGAATGTTTTACTCGACGAAAAAGATCTGCAGAAGCTGATTGTAGTTGGAGACAGGATACTTATTAAACCTAAGACTCCACAGTCAAAGACAAAAAGCGGTCTTTATCTGCCTCCGGGTGTTAACGAGAATGAAAAGGTCCAGATCGGGTATGTCCTTAAAGTGGGTCCCGGATACCCGATCCCATCCGTAAATGACAGTGATGAACCTTGGAAAAACAGTGCGGATGAGCCGAAATATGTTCCTCTTCAGCCAAAAGAGGGTGATCAGGCTGTTTATCTGCAAAACAGTGCAATCGAAATTGAATTCAATAAGGAAAAATATATCGTTGTACCCCAGTCTGCTATCTTGCTTCTTCTGCGGGATGACGGACTTTTTGAATAAATAGTGTACCATGGTAATGGAAACTCTTAAAGGGAAAAAGATTCTTATTGTGGAAGATGATCTGTCAAGCCGTCTCTATCTTAATAAAATACTTGAGAGGGCAGGAGCGGAGCTATTGAATGCAATCGATGGTGTTGAAGCTGTCAGTATTACCGAAAAGAATCCTGATATCGACATTATTCTGATGGATATCCAGCTTCCGGTAATGGATGGATATACTGCCGCAAAGAAAATCAGGGAGATGGGAAGGGATATTAAAATAGTTGCCCAAACAGCATATGGCATGTCCGATGATATGGAGACTATAATTGACTCGGGTTTTGATGATTATATTCTTAAACCGATCTATGCCAACGATCTGGTTGATAAACTGACATCATTAATATAATAATCCCGGATAATCCGGACTTCTGACTTCTGACTTCTGACTTCCTTATTCTTTATATATAGCTATCCTATTGAATTCCTTTTTAAATTCCCCGATCTCTGCTTCCCATCTTTCCAGTTCAGGTTTCAATGGTGATCGGTTAATCAGGACTTTTCTCATTCCGGAATCTCCTGACAGAATGTCAAAAGGCATAAGGTTGTACTCATATTCATAAGGCGGAAGGTTAAATTTGAATGCCTCGGGAAATAATTCCATTACAGCATCAAAAATTTCCAATACAGTTGCAACCGGATGATATATTTTTATATCAGTTATATGGATCTGGAGTCCGTTGCAAAGTTCACCGTAATACTTGTTGAAGGTAGGAATGAAGTTATGTAATCTGAAAGCACAACCTGTAATCCGGCGTTGTTCAAGATTTTTCTTCAGCTTCTCAGAATCAATAAAAGGTGCGCCAAATAGTTCAAAAGGTATGGTCGTTCCTCTTCCTTCTGAAATATTCACAGCTTCGATAAGCACCATCCCGGGGTAGACAGTTGCAGTTTGTAGTGTTGGCATATTTGGCGAAGGTAAAACCCAGGGGAGTCCTGTTTCATTATACATCGAAAATCTGTTCCATCCCTTCATCCATACTATTTTAAGCTGACAGCGTGGATAATAATTCTCTTTCAGCCACAAAGCCATCTCACCGATAGTCATCCTGTGACACAAAGGTATTGAAGCTCCTCCGACAAATGTATAGTACTCCTTCTTAAGTACGGGACCATCAAAGGGAAGTTTCCCCACAGGATTCGGCCGGTCAAGTACCCAAACCGGGATATCCGCATCACAACATGCTTCCATGCAAAGCTTAACTGTCCAGATAAATGTATAAAGTCTCGCTCCAATATCTTGTAAATCAATAAGTAAAACATCAATATCCTCAAGCATCCACAACTCGGGTTTCCTGATTTTTCCATAGAGACTGTATACAGGGATATCAAATACAGGATGCATTATGCCTTCCCACTCAATCATATTATCCTGTGTCTGTCCGAAAAGACCGTGCTGCGGACCAAAAATGGCAGACAAACTGCAGTCATTCCTCCGAAAAAGAAAATCTGTTATGTGAAGAAAATCGCTAGAAATACTTGGGGCATGACATAAAACCCCAATCCTTTTCCCCTTTAATTGTGAGGGGAAGTTGTTGTATATTATTTCAAGCCCGGTTTGAACCATATAATGCGATGGATATCTTATATATATAAAAATAGTAAAAAAAATTATAAAATCCATTTTGATTAATGATCCTACTTCCGCATCCCCACTCTCTTAAGGCTCTACCTTTTATACATATCTTTATCCGGTAGATTGGATTTTATTAATACTTCGACGCCTGTGGCGTCCAATTCCAATATCCATGGTTACATCCATGGTAAAATGCGGTATCCAGAGTACAACACCGGAGGTGTTGAATATCAAAAAAAAGGATAAATTATTCAACCATCTTTCGGGGTTGACAACATTGCCCCCATACTACCCCGGATGTAACCGGGGAAATTAGATTTCAAAGCCTCCGGCTTTATATACTAAAAATATCTCTTACTAATATATAGCATTCAACATTATATTATACTGAGATATGTATAAAGTCTAGTTATTGTTTAAGGTAAGGGATTGGCGGATGGATTAATAAAAATTAAAAAATGAAATATTTTTAGTATACTTATAAAGCAATACTTTAACTAGTTATTGAAAACTAAAAGTGATAACAATTGATTATACAAAAGATATCAATTCATTAACTGTGTTGATTTAAAACAAGTATTACATATGAATAAAATAAATATTCTTTTATATGTTTATGACATAAAAGAAATACAATATGAAACCCACATGTATTTGAATACAAAACCGAGCTTGTGAGCTCAGCGAAGCTAAACACAATATTATAATAATCACCTACATGTGGGTTCCATCATACCATTAAAATAAATTATTATATGATGAAAAGCAAATTTATCACATTAATTCTTGGAATTACATTGTGTCTGACGGCATGTACTGCACCTGACACAATAAATATCTCCATTCTTGAGACTACCGATCTTCATGGTGTCATTCTGCCCTGGGATTTCATTGAAATTGAACCGCTGGATGCTTCACTTGCCGGAACCGCAGGTTATGTTAAGAAATTAAGAGGCTCTGAAGATGCAGTTTTCCTGCTTGATAACGGAGATAATCTTCAGGGACAACCTGCTGTATATTATTATAATTTCATTGATACAACATCACCGCATATTTTGTCTGAAGCAATGAACTGGATGGGCTATGATGCCTGTACTGTCGGCAATCATGATATTGAGGCGGGCCATTCAGTTTATGACAGACTGGTTGATGAATATAATTTCCCGCTTCTGGCGGCTAACGCTGTGGATGTTAAAACCGGCAAACCATATTTCAAACCTTATGTTGTACTTGAGAAAGAGAACATCAGAGTGGCTGTACTGGGGCTGGTTACCCCGGCTATTCCAACCTGGCTGCCTGAAGAACTCTATTCAGGTATTGAATTCAGGGATATGGTCGAAACCGCAAAACTCTGGATGCCAGAAATACTAAAACAAAAACCCGATATTGTTGTTGGCATGTTTCATTCGGGATGGAATACCGAAAACGAAAACTACAAGCCTGATGATTTTTCAAGTGAAAATGGAACTTCAGCTGTTGCATGGAAAGTTCCGGGATTTGATATTATTTTATGCGGACATGATCACAAACCTGCAAATGAAATATTCATAAATTCTGCAGGTGATACGGTTCTCATTCTCAATGGAGGCAGCAGATCGCAGTATATTGCCCGAGCTGAAATCGCTCTATCGTCAAAAGGTCTCTTCCGGAAAATGAAAAAAACAATTTCCGGAAAACTTATCAGGGTTAATGAACTGGAACCTGATGCAGATTTCATGGAAAGGTTTGCCAAACATGAGAAAATAATTAAGGAGTATGTTACTAGAGTAATTGGATACTTGCCTGAAGCGATTACATCTCGTGATTCATATTTCGGGTCATCAGCATTCACGGATATGATCCATTCAATACAGCTCGATATCACAGGTGCGGATGTCTCCTTTGCCGCTCCGTTGTCATTCGATGTAACTATTGCAAAAGGGCCTGTCACTGTTGGAGATATGTTCAAGCTTTACCGGTATGAGAACATGCTGTATACTATGAGTATGACAGGAGAAGAGATCATGAAATATCTCGAATATTCTTATTCAGGGTGGCTTAATACCATGGAGGGGCCGGATGATTACCTGTTAAGGTACCGGCTCGGTAATAATGGGAAACCTGTTCTGACAGACGGAAGAGCCTGGCTCGCAAATGCCTATTACAATTTTGATTCCGGTGCTGGTCTGGAATATATTGTTGATGTTAGCAAACCAGCGGACAGCAGAATAAAAATCATTTCATTTACCGACGGCCGTCCATTTGAAAAACAAAAACTCTATAAAGTAGCAATAAATTCTTACAGGGGATCAGGCGGCGGCGGACATCTCACTTCAGGAGCCGGAATAGATCAGGCGAAACTGCGTGAAAGGCTGATTACATCCACTGACAGGGACCTGAGATATTATATACTGAAGAGTATAGAAAAAAATAAGACCATAAACCCTAATCCACTGAATGACTGGAAGATAGAGCCAGTAAAATGGGTAACTGAAAGGATCCCTGAAGAAAAACTCCTGTTGTTCGGCACAACCACAATTAAATAAGTATATTTGTTTTCAGAAAAATATTGTTTTAATTAAAACCCGTGATATGAAGAAGATATTTAAAAATCAGCTATTTGTTATGATATTATTAATCATCGGTATTTCTTATTCCGGATGTAAAAACAATAGTGTTCCCCAGCCGGAGATTAAAAATATAATCTTATTGATTGGAGACGGTATGGGTGATGCAATTTTATTTGCAGCCAATACGGTCAGCGATCAACCGTTGAATGTTACACAATTTCCTTATTCTGGTTTCAGTATCACATATTCTGCCAGTAATTACGTGACCGATTCGGGAGCCGGCGGTACGGCGATTGCATGTGGCGTAAAGGCAATAAATTATATGATAGGGATGAACCCTGACTCGACGATAGCACCGTCAATAATTGATGTTTTACATCAGCATGGAAAGGCAGCCGGTGTTGTGAGTACAAGTACAGTAACACACGCGACTCCTGCATCATTTGTAGCTCATAACGAAAATCGTAATAATTATGAAGCTATTGCTGCAGATTATCTGAAAGGCACAATAGATGTCTTCATCGGAGGAGGAGAGGATCATTTTCGTAACCGGAAAGATGGTAAAGATCTTACTGTTAATCTGAAAGAACAGGGTTTTGATGTCGTTTATACTCTTGATGAACTTAATGCTTCAAGCTCACAGAAAATAGCAGGTTTACTTGCAAAAGAACATATGCCTACCATGCTGGAGGGAAGAGATGGAGCACTGCCAGCTATGACAAAAAAAGCTATTGAAACCCTTAATAAGGATGAGGATGGCTTTTTTCTGATGGTAGAGGGCTCACAAATAGATTTTGCGGCTCATGCAAATGATGCTGATTATACAATTTCGGAAACAATTGATTTCGACAAAGCAGTTGGTGTTGCACTTGAATTTGCCAAAACTGATAACAATACACTTGTTATTGTCACCGCTGACCATGAAACAGGTGGTGTGGTAATTGTAGGTGGAAATACTAAGGAACATACAGTAGACATTAAATTTGCAATTCCTGATCATTCAGCTGCAATGGTTCCGATATTTTCGTATGGCCCCGGAGCTGAACAGTTCTCCGGAATAAATCAAAACACCTTCTTCTTTGACCGGTTCCTGAAGTTGCTGAAGATCGAAGAATAAAATTTTTTAATTGAAGTTCCGTTATTGTGATGGAGATATTCTGATATGTCTCTTGTAAAATGATAAAACAACCGGAACAAAATAAGGAAGGGAAAAAGTTACCGCTTGTAGAAGATTTTTTTTCAATTCAGGGCGAAGGATTCCATACCGGGAGAGCAGCATATTTCATTCGACTTGGAGGCTGTGATATCGGATGCAGTTGGTGCGATTCACCTTTCGCATGGGATCACGAAATACACCCATTGACTAATGCTGATGATATTGTTGGCCGCATAATTACTTCAGGAACGGATTCTGTTGTAATAACCGGAGGTGAACCTCTTATGTGGAACCTCGATTACCTCTGTTCACAGTTGAAAAAAAACAATATTTCCACTTACCTGGAAACATCAGGAGCATATCCTCTTACAGGCAAATGGAACTGGATATGTCTATCTCCTAAAAAGAATATGAAGCCGGTTACAGAAATATGCAAATTGGCAGATGAACTGAAAGTTGTTATTCAGGAAAAGATCGATTTTAAATGGGCCGAAGAATATCGAAGTCAGGTTAATGAAAAATGCAGGCTTTTTCTTCAACCTGAATGGAGCAGCTTTGAGAGGATCATACCGGAAATTGTTGATTATGTGAAGAATAACAGCGTCTGGAGGATATCTCTCCAGGTCCATAAATATATGCATATTCCTTAAGAATGGTTCGATATCTGATAATAACAGTACTGTTTTTAACCTCCTGCTCAATCACAAGAGAAAGTTATTCACAGAACCTGCATACAACATCCAATAAGGCAGTTAAGGCTTATAATGAAGGTGTTACAGCATATGATTATCTTGACGTTGAAACAGCCGAATCGAAGTTCAGAAATGCCCTTGAAACAGATGCCAATTTCTATGAAGCATATATTATGCTGGGAGAGTTATATACAAGACAAGGAAAATATAATCAGGCTGCTGAAAGCTATTCGAGCGCAGTCAGGCTCGATTCAATGTCATATAAACCTGTTTTCTTTTCTCTGGCAAATGCAGAGATGAAGACCGGTAATTATGCAAATGCGCTTCTGCATTATAAAACTTATTTAAATTATAATGGTTCTCTGCAAAACAGAACAATTGCAGTAAAAAATATACGCAACTGTGAATTTGCCATAGAGGCAATGAAAAATCCGGTACAGTTCAGTCCAAAGAATATAGGAAGTTCAATTAATACCAGCGATGATGAATACTGGCCCTCAATAACTGCAGATGGCCAGACCCTGATGTTCACAAGACAATTACCTTCAGGCCAATCAGGGCCATTCAGTACAACAGCACTGCAGGAGGATTTCTATATGAGCTTTCTCACTGACGAGGGCTGGGGAACTTCAGTAGATGCCGGGCAGCCACTCAATACAAGTTCAAATGAGGGTGCACAGACACTCTCATCAAACGGAAGTTATATGTATTTCACAGCATGCGGAAGACCTGGAGGGCTTGGTAGTTGCGATATATATTTCTCAGCATTCAGAAATGGAGGCTGGTCAACGCCATATAACCTGGGAGCCCCGGTAAACAGCCCTTCATGGGAATCCACTCCATCAATAAACGCCGAAGGAAATCTTCTTATCTTCTCAAGTAACAGGAAAGGAGGGTTTGGCGGCAAAGACCTGTGGTATTCTGTTCTTTCAGATAAGGGAACCTGGACGACCCCGGTAAATCTTGGTAAAAATATTAATACTGATGGAGAGGAGATGTCTCCATTCATTCATTTTGACGGAAGAACATTATATTTCGCATCAGACGGCCGTGCCGGAATGGGAGGATTTGATATCTATTTTTCAAGGATGAATGATGATACCACCTGGACAGAACCTAAGAATCTTGGCTACCCGATAAATACATTCAGTGATGATATGGGACTTGTAATTGAGTCAGGTGGACAAAAAGCCTACTTTTCATCGAAAAGAGATAATATACACGGAAAGGACATATTCTATTTTGAGCTTGATGAATCCATTCGTCCTACTCCGGTTTCATATCTGAAAGGCAGAGTAACTGATAAAGAAACCGGGAAACTGCTGCTGGCTGATTATGAACTGATCAACCTTTCATCAAACAGGATCACGGCCAGAAATACAACTGATGAATATGGTAATTTCCTTGTTTGCCTGCCCTCAGGCAATAATTACGGAATAAATGTCTCAAAGCCGGGATATTTATTCTATTCTGAGAATTTTATGTTCGAAGGAGAGCATACAGTAATGGAACCGTTTATCAAGAGAATCACTTTAAGCCCCGCAAAAGTGGGTGAGAAGATAACCCTTACAAATGTTTTTTATGAATGGGACTCATGGGAGCTTAAAGAGGAATCGATGAGGGAGCTGAACAACCTTGCAGATCTTATCGGATATAATACCGGCCTTATTGTTGAGATTGGCGGGTATACTGATGCTACAGGATCCGATGAATATAATCTTACACTCTCCGAAAAGAGGGCCCTTTCTGTAGTTAATTACCTGATAGGCAAAGGGATATCTCCCGACAGACTCAAGCATAAAGGATACGGCAATTCTTCTCCATTAGGTGATAATTTAACTTCAGAGGGAAGAAAACTGAACAGAAGAACTGAAGCTAGAATAGTTGGTCTTAAAAAATAAGTCCCCTTTAGTGAATTTAGGGGCAAATAAGAAGAGGATGTCTTTTGAGACACCCTCTTCATCTCATGCTTAATTGCATCCAGACATTGTTGCAAAATACTATCAGATTGCGATCATGGTATTGACAAATTTATTTATGTTGATATCTGAGCTTTCTGCTATTTTAACCGGTATGGAAAAATAAATGCCCGCTCCGGTGATGCCGTTACATTCTATCCATACTGTTCCGCCCAGCATACTGATTAGTTTTTTGGCCAGGGTCAGGTTTATCGCTGAAATTGTATCATTGTATTGAGTCAGCGAGTCGTTTAAATCCTCTGTATGAAGAAATTCTTTGCATTTGAAGTAACCCTGGCCGGAGTCAATTACATAAAAAGTTAGCTTATTGTCCCTGAAATAGTAGCCAATCTTAATATAACCTGATCTGGTATTTAAAAGTGCATTCTGAAAAAGGTTACAAATTACCCTGAATACCCTGTCAGAATCAATAAAAACCTCAGTTACTTCATTAAAACTGCTATCGGTGATTAATGTCAAATCCTTGTAGACTTCTTTCTTAAGTATTACCCTGAATTCTGAAAAAAGATCGTCCAGAAGATTGTTGAGTTTGCAGATCTTTAAATTTGTTTTTAAATTACCTGTTTCAATTATTGCTGAATCAAGAAAATTATCCAAAAGGCCAACAAGCTGCTCACATGAGGCAAGGATCTGGTCGCAGTACTCTTCTCGCTCTTTCTGGTTGCAACCATTTTTGTTCATGAGGAATGAAAGCGCAACTATTGCATTCATATGCGTTCTCACTTCATGGGACATACCTTGCAGTACTGTGGGACAATTTATCATGTTAGTTAAAGAATTCAAATCCCGTAATCCGTCACATTCCTCACTGTTTTTATCAATATCCATCTTGAAAAAAAATAATATGGAGATATATATTTATTTCATTTTTCTCATTATCCGCGCTGCATCCTTTTTATATATGCTCTCCGATCCTTTTATCTGGTTCAGGACATCAGCAGCTTTTTCCATTTCTCCGGTTTTAAGGTAACATAGGGCAAGGTGCCATTTAGCATCCTCCAAAAACAGGTTGTCGTTATTATCAATAACCTTTATGAATGAATGCTTTGCTTCCGGGTAGTCTTTGAACTCGAAATTGGACACTCCATATAACATGGTGGATTCCATATATTTCGGGTCACTGGACATAACTTTACTGAAATAAAGGGCAGCACTTCTGTAATCACGGATGTTATAATACTCAATTGCCGTTGAATAATCAGAATTTAAAATGGCTTGTTGAGACCTTGAGGGTGTAGTAACCTCATAAGATTTGTAGAATCGGTCGAGAATCTCATCACTGGTCAGGCTTTTGCCGTTAAAAAGAATAATAATACTGCCGATCAGGATGAAACCGGCAATTGCTGCAGCGTATCCTAGTGGAATACGCTTAATCCCGTTTTTAACAGGTTTTTCTGCTGCCCTTTTACTTTCAATACTTGAAAGCTTGCTTCTTAACTGAATAACATCATGGCTTTTAAGAACCATATCAGTTTTTTTCCTTAATTCAACTTCTCTCCGAAGCTGCTCATTTCCATCCAGTTCTTTAAGGAACCATGTCAGTTCAGCTTCATTCATCTCTCCGGAGTTATACCTTTCGATGAAATAAGAAAAGTCGATTGGTTTAATAAATTCTTTCATATGCTGTTTTTTATAATTCTGTCAAATCGTTAGCCGTTATTTCACTGTTAATGAAACTCATTATCTAATATGCTGTATATCATACAGATATAGCATCATATTAATTTGTATTAAATATACTCTTTCCTACAGAGTCACAATAAGTGACAACTCCCTATGATTTACCTGCGACCAGGTAAATCAATCCCTGTCTCAATGACAGGCCTCTTCTTTTTTATCAGATTTTTACTGTTGGAGGATTAGGTAATATTATTTGTTCACCTTCGCCCTCACCACCACGTACTTTAATCATTTCGTCGTTTGATAATACAAACTCAGCAAAAATGTCTTTCGTTTTTTCGTAATTCAGGGTTTTCATAGTTTTCATTTTAAGTATTGAAACTAATTCAGGGTATTTCAATACTACATGTCATATATCCCTGATTTGTGACATAAAAATAGCAGAAAAAAATTGATTTTTATAACAAACGCAGATAATCAGCTAATTAGAAAATTAGAAACCTGAATAAAATATGTTAGTTTTATTGTTGATAAAAATGGAGGGTGTAATCATGCTGATGAACAGAAGAAAAAGAAGACCCCTTTTTTTTGCATTGCTCCTCCTGATCTCGGGAGTAACATGCATATCTTCTGTAAAACCTGTTCAGCAGAAACAAACCGTTTCACTTAAAAGGATAGGATCATCCATTGGTACCCTCTATTCTGCCGGAGATAATGCCGGATTATTGTCACTTTCCGATACACTTATAAAGAGCTTGGCTGTCATTGTATCTGACAGCTCGGAACTTGCTGAGATATACTATTATATCGGGGTCTGTAAATTACTTGCGGAAAGACATAAAGAGGCTATTCCCTGGTTACATCTTTCTGTAGATTTCAAAAAAAAGCTGGGGATCATTGACGATCATTATGCCAAAGGCATCTACAATCTCGGTGTGGCTTATAACTACCTGGGAGAATTCATCAGAGTTTTCGATTATATGCTGCAGTATATTGACGCCGGTACAAAATTGTACGGATCTTACAGCCCGGAGATTGCAACGGCGTATTCAACAATTATCGGAGCTTCTCTTGAAAATAAGGATTACGAGAATTTTCGGAAATATACATTTTTAACACTTGAAATCCTGAATTTTAACAAGAATGTATTGACTGATGAAGAACTGAGCAGTCTTTATCTAAACATCGGAGCTGGCTATGCCCGGCAATATGATTATGCAAAGGCAAGAATCTATTTTGAAGAGGTTGAGTCAATTCTTAATAAAGGTAATGTATCACATGATCAGAACTATATCAATCTGATCAATAACCTGGCAATAACATATGGAAAGCTGGGATTAGCAGAAAAGGAAGCAGAATATTTCGAGAGGGGAATTGAGATGGCAGAAATCAGTAACTCATACCTTGCGTACAATATGATTAACAGCTATGCAATTGAGCTTGGCAACGCGGGTAAGATCTCAAGAGGAGAAGAATTGCTTTCTGCTCTGCTTGTGAAAGCAAAGGCAGTATTTGGAACTGATTCAAGGTTTTACTGCGAAGTACTGAAAAATTATGCTGAATATCTGAGGATCTATATTAATGATTACCGGAGTTCCCTGAAATTTTATTCGCTTTGTCTCGATTACCTTGACCGGCATGATGATGATGTTACCTTAAAAGAATCGGTGATCGCAGGTTATGCAATGGCGCTGTCAGAAACAGGAGAATCCCGGAAGGCACTGGAAAAGATACAGGAACTCCTGTTTTCAGAAATAGCTCCGGAGAAAATTCCGGATCTTTATGAAAATCCTGATCCTGAAATACTTAAGGCAGACAATCACACATTACGGATATTTCGGACTAAATATGATATATTATGGAACTTGTATGAAGCATCTGACGAATATGATGTCCTTGTATCAGCTGCCGCTACCTCTGAATTAATAATAAACCTGATCGAAAGAATAAGAATAAGCATAAGCGAAGAGGAAAGCAGGATAATCCTGGGCGACAATTACAGAAGATCATATCTTAATTCAATACGTGACTTTGAACTATGTTTCAGAAGCACCGGAGAACACAGGTTCCTTGAAAAAACGTTTGAGTATGCTGAAAAGAGTAAAGTAGCGGGCTTACTTGCAGCTACTCGCGAATTGAATGCCATTAACTTCCATATTCCACCGGTAATTGCAGAGCTTGAACGCTCTCTACAAAGAGAGATAGGATATTATAACTCTAAGATATCTGCGGAGAATGAAAAGGAGAAACCTCAAAAAGAGATGCTATCTGAATGGAATGAGAATCTGCTGGAGGTTGTTAAAAAAAGAGACTCGCTGATTTTAATATACGAGCGGGATTATCCTGAATACTATGCCTTGAAATATAATACTACCGTTCCTTCAATGGAGGATGTACCTGCTATAATAGGGCGTAAAGATAATTATCTGGACTACATTGTTTCTGACTCCCTGCTTTATATTCTGGTAGTAAACAGGAAAAATCAGCATCTGATTACTGTCACAATAGACTCTGTTTTCATTAACAGAATCATGGATTTCAGGAAGCATCTCTCAAGTCCTTATCTGTCAGAGTACGCGAGAAAGAACTTCAATTCATATCAGGAGATCGGATATGATCTCTACAAAAGACTGATTGAGCCAGTCCGTAAATATTTCATTTCATCCGATCTGCTGATTTCTCCCGATAATCTGCTCTCTTACCTTCCATATGAAACATTTTTAACTTCAACATATGGCGGGGAAGAAATTATGTATCGAAAATTGCCCTATCTGATGAATGATTTCAGTATCTCATATACTTATTCTGTTTCATTCATGCAGGAGGCTGGAAGTGGCACAAATGGCAGAGCAAAAGATCTAATTGCATTTGCCCCTATGTACACCCGTGCCCTGAATGTTGATTCATTATTCCTGAAACGGCAGACTGGAGACGAAATTCTGGATGACCTGCCATATTCACGACAAGAGGCAGAATATGTAGCCCGGATTTCTGAAGGAGTACTTTTTCTGAACGATAATGCCAGAGAATCTGCTTTTAAGGCTGAAGCAGGAAAATATGATATTGTTCACCTCGCCATGCATACATACCTTAATGACAAAAATCCTATGAACTCCGCAATGATATTCATGCAAAACGGAGATATGCCCGAAGATGGATTGCTGAATACTTATGAAGTTTATGGGATCCCGTTGAAAGCCCGGATGGTGGTGCTCAGCTCCTGCAATACAGGTTCTGGTTCATTGTCTTCAGGTGAAGGTATCCTGAGCCTTGCACGTGGATTCTTATATTCAGGTAGTCAGTCAGTTGTGATGTCAATGTGGGAGATTGAGGACAGGTCAGGAACTGAAATAATCAAACTATTTTATGACAACCTGCTGAAAGGAAAATCAAAAAGTGTATCATTGAAGAGAGCCAGGTTGGAATATCTGAAAAATGCAAGCCAGCTGAAATCCCATCCATACTTCTGGTCTTCTCTGGTTATTTATGGCGACGATTCCCCGGTTTTTGCTTCACGAATGCTGGCAATAGTTTTGGGAAGTTTTATATTTATCCTGGTTCTTATAATAGCTTACCGGTTAAGGTACCGTAAATACTCCTGATATTCGGCGTCCTTTTTTACCAGCTCTATAAGCGATTCCTTACAAAGATACTTCTTCCTGCGGGTGTATATCTCATTCTTCAGATTCAGCCTTAAAGCAATCTCTTCATAAGATACACCGTCTGAATATAAGGAAAGTAATTTCTGACAGTCAGGTTTTAATTTTATAAAAGCCCTCGAAACAATCCTTTCAAACATCAGATCATTTGATTCATCAGCATCCGCTTCATCAGGAATATCGATGTCAAGTTCTATGGTTTTTCTCTTTTTTCTCAGCTGAGCATTCCAGACATTCCGTGCCACTCCGAAAAAATAACCCTTCAGGTCTGAAGTCAGATTCAGGCTCTCTTTATTAACCTGGCTGTATAATATGATGATTGAATCCTGAAATACATCAGAAACATCCTCGTCTGTACCGCTGTTTTTAATAACGTGATTTTTAACTGTTTGAAAATAATTATCATACAGCCACTCAAGGGTTTTTTCATCCTGATTTTTAATACCCTCGATAATGTTTTTATCTGAAATTCTTTTAAACAAACCCGCAATGATACAGTACCAACTGGCAAATATAGTATTTCACTCAGGAATACAGTTGAAAGATAAAGCAGGATTTGATTTTATAAGAAGTATCGTTATGTCCTATGCAAAATATAAATATCTTTATCTGATATAACAATCTATTTCCGCAAGAGAGATGTCTTTCCCGTTTGTAAAACAGCCTGATGCCATGGATTGCGGACCTGCATGCCTGAAAATGGTTGCAGCGTTTTACAAGAAGAGCTTTTCTCTCGAATCTATCCGCAAGAAGTGTTTTATAACCAGGGAAGGAGTATCATTTTTGGGTCTTTCTGAAGCTGCCGACTCTCTTGGCTTCAGGACTATAGGAGTTAAGATCGCCTTTGAAATGCTCACTGAAAATGTTCCTTTGCCATGTATAGTGCACTGGAAGCAGCGTCATTTTATAGTAGTCTATAAAATCAAAAATGACAAAATATGGGCGGCTGATCCTGCTGTGGGACTGGTAAAATATGACCGTGATGAATTTACTAGAAACTGGGCATCCACAATGACGGATGGTAAACCGGCAGGTCTTGTTTTGATAATTGAACCTACTCCTGCATTTTATGAAAAGGAAAGCGAACATGAAAAATCACGTGGATTCAGATTCCTTTTTAAATATTTCCGGCTTTACGATAAGTATTTTTATCAGCTTATTCTTGGTCTGTTGATTGGAAGCTGTATACAGCTCATTATCCCTTTCCTTACACAATCGATAGTTGATATCGGTCTGAATAATAACGATATAGGCTTCATTTACCTGATCCTTTTTGCCCAGCTTGCTCTGGTAATAGGACGAATGTCGGTTGAATTTATCAGGGGATGGCTTCTTTTACATATCGGTACCCGGGTCAACGTTGCAATAATTTCAGGTTTTCTACAGAAACTTATGTCATTGCCAATATCCTTTTTTGATACAAAACTTACCGGGGATATCCTCCAGAGAATTGAAGATAACAACAGGATCGAAGAATTCCTGACGTCGGCAAGCCTTTCAATATTATTCTCATTCTTTAACCTGGTAATATTCGGAATAGTACTGGCGATTTTCAGCATCAAGATACTTGCCCTGTTCCTGACAGGATCAATATTATATATTTCTTGGGTATCGCTGTTCATGAAGCCGAGAGCAAAACTTGATCATCTGCGTTTCAAGCAGATGTCAGTTGCAGGCAGTAAACTTATAAACATTGTTAACGGGATACAGGAGATAAAGCTGACACAGAGTGAGACAAGTAAGCGATGGGACTGGGAGAAGCTGCAGGCATCTCTGTTTGGACTAAAGGTAAAAGGACTTGGCATCATTCAGTATCAGTCAGCCGGAGCCACATTCATCAATGAGGTCACAAACCTGTTGATTACAGTTGTTGCTGCAACAGCTGTTCTGAAGGGGGTAATGACTCTGGGTATGATGCTCGCAGTTCAGTTTATCATAGGCCAGCTGAATGTACCTGTAAACCAGATCATTAACTTTTTTCGGGTATCACAGGATGCAAAAATGAGCCTTGACAGGCTGGCCGAAGTACATGAAATGGAAAACGAAGAGTTTGAACCCGAAATGAAGGTCAGGAAACTTCCCGAAAAGAAGGATCTGTTTATAAACAATGTGTCATTTCAGTATGAGGGACCTAATTCACCTTATGCACTTAAAGATGTGGATCTTTATATAGAGGAGAACAAGACAACCGCAATTGTCGGTACCAGCGGAAGTGGAAAAACAACTCTGCTTAAACTTATTCTTGGGTTTTATAAACCGGTAGCAGGAGAGATACTTGTGGGCGACACTCGACTCCCAAATATCAGCCTGAAAATATGGCGCGAAAAGACAGGAGCGGTAATGCAGGATGGATTTCTTTTTCCTGAGTCAATAGCATCGAATATTGCTCCGGGTATAGCTGAAATTGACGAGGGAAAAATGGTGAAAGCCGCTGAGATAGCAAATATTAAAGGATTCATAGAGTCGCTGCCACTTGGATATAACACAAAAATAGGCGCAAATGGACATGGACTGAGCGAAGGACAGATGCAGAGACTGCTGATAGCACGGGTCGTCTATAAGGATCCGGAGATAATTATTTTTGACGAAGCCACCAATTCACTCGATGCAAATAATGAAAAGGCAATCGTTGAGAATCTTGCCGGTTTCTTTGAAGGCAAAACGGTGATAATTGTAGCTCACAGACTAAGCACTGTAAAGAATGCTGATAAAATTATTGTTATGGATAACGGGAGAATAGTGGAAACAGGAACTCATGAATCCCTTATTCAAAACAGCGGAGCCTATTTTAACCTGGTGAAAAACCAGCTTGAACTTGGAAAGTAAACAGGGAAGATGAAAAGTAACAAACCTGAAATACTATACTCTGATCCTGTTCAGGAAATAATCTCAAATCCGCCCAGGAGGATAATAAGATGGGGGACAACTGTAATATTACTTGTATTCGCTGTATTGATATTTTTATCATGGCTGATAAAATACCCTGATGTGGTACCTGCTCCTGTTGAAATTACTACCGTGAATCCGCCGGTAACACTGGTAAGTAAAATAACAGGCCGGATTAATAAATTATATGTGAGTGACGGGGAAAAGGTTTTGCAGGGAAGACTGCTTGCAGTGATGGAAACTGCAGCATCAATACGTGAAATAGATCTGCTCAGGACAATTATTGATACAATCAGAAAACCTGCTGCATTATTAATTAAATCATTCCCTGATTTGTATGAGCTTGGTGAGCTCCAGGTATATTACGCATCCTTCATGAAGGTGCTTTCTGATTACAATACATATATCACCAATGATTTTTATGGAAGCAAGATCCTCTCAACAACCGGGGAGATAGACGGAATACAGGAATATATTGAAAGGATAAAGATCAAGGAGGAGCTTGTCGCCCAGAATCTGGAGATCGAAAAAAGGAAATATGAAAGAGATTCAATACTGTTTTCCGGCAAGGTTTATTCGGAAAGCGATATAGAGAATTCGAGACAATCATTTATCAGGACCAGCCTGGAACTTCAGGAAGTAAGGCTTGATCATTCAGCCAAGGTAATTGAGCTTGCTGAAAAAAGGCAACTGCTTCAGGATTACAGGATAAGCAGACAGACCGAGAAGGAGAAACTCAGATCTGCCCTGGAGGAAACGCTGCTGAACCTTAAAGCACAAATGAAGATATGGCAAAACAATTATCTTCTTATTTCTCCTGTTGAGGGTAAAGTGGCTTTTACTAAGTACTGGAGTGAGAATCAGTCTGTTACTATCGATCAGTCTGTATTATCTGTTGTGCCGGAAGAGACTGGTGATTTCGTTGGCAGAATAAACCTGAAAATGCAAAGATCTGGAAAAGTGGAGATTGACCAGCTTGTAAATATAAAGCTGAGCGGATTCCCATATCTGGA